>Ga0172370_10002566_pt1 | contig 26063 bp, 27 predicted proteins | sample LakKiv5m_FD_114538 | JGI IMG/M metagenome (GOLD analysis project Ga0172370, IMG submission 114538) | Freshwater microbial communities from Kabuno Bay, South-Kivu, Congo - kab_022012_11.5m | ecosystem: Environmental > Aquatic > Freshwater > Lake | place: Democratic Republic of the Congo...
GGGCATCTCCGACATCGAGCGTATCCTCCAAGACGCGCAGGAGGTTGTGATCAGTGTCAGGGGCAAGCCCCGCTATGTCGTGATGGATCTCGCCCACTACGACTTCTTGCGCGAGTGCGAGATCGCGGCCGCCTGGGCGCAGACGCGAGAGGACATGGCGGTTGGCCGCTATCGGCGAGAGGGCGCCGATGCGCATATGGCGCGTATCAAGGGCGAGTTGGCCGATGCGCTATAACCTGATCTTCACCGAGAGCTACGAGAAGATCGAGCAGCGTTTTCTCAAACGCCACCCGGATTTGCGCGAGCGTTACCACAAAACTCTGGCGATCCTGGAAAAGGATCCGTCACACCCTTCCTTGCGGTTACACGCGCTGGAAGGGCGTCTCGCTGGGCTGCATGCTGTCTCCATCAATCTCCAATATCGCGTCACCCTGGAGTTGGAGCTGCGCGAGCAGGAGATCGTCCTGGTGAGCGTAGGCAGCCACGGCGAGGTATATTGATCGCTGCTGTTGCCTCGGCGGCGATAACGTTGTCATCCACTTGCACAAACGTATTCTTTAGGATACAATATAGGTATGATCGAGATCCGCCAGACAGAGGTCTATGCGAGTTGGTTTGCCAGGTTGCGCGATCGCCAGGCACGCGCCCGCATTGACGTGCGGATCCGCCGCCTCTCATTGGGCAATCCTGGTGATGTCAGACCGGTGGGCGAAGGCGTTTCAGAGCTACGCATTGACTATGGACCTGGCTATCGGGTCTACTTTGTTCAGCGAGGAGCGGTGCTGATCATCCTGCTGGCGGGTGGAGACAAGCGTACGCAGGATGGGGATATTCAAACCGCGCAGGAACTGGCAGGCAAGGTGTAGGTGATAAGTATGGAACAGAAAAGCATTCAAACCCGCCCCTGGGACGCGGCCGAGCATCTGGAATCAGAAGGGGATATGGCCGCGTATCTTGATGCCGCTTTAGAGGATGGCGACGCAGCGCTGGTGGTGGCAGCGTTGGGTGACATCGCCCGCGCCAAAGGGATGACACAGATTGCTCGCGATGCCGGTCTGGGGCGCGAAAGTCTTTACAAGGCGCTTTCCACAGCCGGCAACCCGGAGTTCGCCACGGTCATCAAGGTGGTGCGGGCGCTCGGCTTGCAGTTCCACGTTGAGGCAGCTCACGCCTGAGACAGGCAGCCCGATTGCCTGCGCCCGCCATCGGCGCAGATGACTCTGATGGCTCGCTAAATGGTCATAAGTGCCCGCCACGCCTGGCGCGTGGCGGGCTTGACATGATCTTCTCAAGAGGCAGCATCGGTAGGGGCATCGGCGAGAAAGTAACCGCTGTCCTCACGGCCACGAATAACCGCCGTCCGCATGGCTAGTGCAAAAACGGTAGCCGTAAGGACACCGGTTCACTGAACCGGCTCATGGTTCGGGTCCGTGAGGTCGGAGGTTCAAATCCTCTCTCCCCGACTTTGACCTCAAGGGTAGTCGAAATGAGTAACCTTGAGGTCTCTGGTTAAGAAATCCTCGCTACCGCAGACCACACGGTTCCTCAGTTTCTGGTCGCTCTCTGGATCAAAAAAACGCAGCCACCGGTTATCGGTATTCAACCCGTCGGTTATCGGTATTGCTGCCCAGAGAGGAGACCTCACGGATGAAAAAGAGCATCACACTCAGCCAGGCATGCGACGGACTGGTGCGCTACAAGAGCGCCACCGGCCTGAGCCCCTACACCATCCGCAACTACCGCACGACCTTCGCCAAACTCAAAGCCTACTTTGAGAGTTATCCTGAGCGCAGCGAAGCGGAGTCGCAGGATCCTGCGTTCGCTTCCATCACGCGCGACCAGCTCATTGATTTCTTTGCCTGGCTGCGCGACGAGTACCTCATCGAGCCGGACGGCGCCGCCCCGCGCGGGCAGATCAAGCTGTCGCCCAAAACGCTCCTCAACATCCACACCGACCTCTCCGGGCTGTGGTCATGGGGCGTGGCGGAGGGCTTCGTGCCGGCCAACATCGTGCGAACGATTGACCCGCCCGATCCCAAAGCGCCGGTGGTCGAGACGCTGACGAAGGAAGAAATCGACGCGCTGCTAGGCGCATGCGATCGCAGCAAGACCTGGAAGAACCGGCAGGTCGTCGCCAACGAGCGGCCCACCGCCGACCGCGATCGCGTAATCATCATGTTACTGGTGGACACCGGCCTACGCGCCTCGGAGCTGTGTGGCATCAAGTTCGGCGACATCAACCTGACCGCCAACAGCATCAAGGTGCTCGGCAAGGGGCAGAAAGAACGGCTGGTCTACTTCGGGAAACGGACCTCGAAGGCGATCTGGAAGCTCCTAGCTCCGCGCCTGAAGGACTCGAAACCAGAGGACCTGGTCTTCACCGTGGGACCGGGGGACGATCTGCGGCCGATGACACGCGACGTGCTGCGCCGGCAGCTGGTCCGCATCGGGGAGCGGGCGGGCGTGGCCAACGTGTATCCACATCGGTTCAGGCATACGTTCGCCATCACCTACCTGCGCAACCAGGGTGACCTGTTCACGCTGCAAGAGCTGCTCGGCCACTCCGACATGGCGATGGTCAAGCGCTATGCCCGCGTCGCGCAGACCGACTGCGCCAAGGCGCACCAGAAGGCATCGCCGGTGGATAACTGGAGGCTATAAGATGGCGATGCACGTCCCGATATGGTAGTACCTGTGGCTGGGCGTGGTGCTTGTCTAAGTAATGATACCGAAGCTGAGACGGCGCGGTTCGCGTCCACCGCATAAACAACACGTCCCTGGAGGTCGGGCTGTCTCCGAGCCCCGTTTGATGCTGTTACCTGATCCGAACGGTGAAGCAGGATTCTCCGACGAAAGGGAACTGGCACCCTCAGCAACGGACGTCGCAATCAATTGACATCGGCTGTACCAATGGGCATGAAATGAGCGATTCCGAAGGTTGCTCCTCATTTAGTCTCGCCGCGAGGGCGGGATTCGCTGTTATCGGATCGCCGAAGGGCCGTTTGGCTCGCGCCGGGGCCGCGATCGGACAATCCTCCCCTCAGTTGATCGCCCAGACAGCCAATACCTGCGGACCGTGGACGCCGACCGTTACGGTCATCTCGATGTCGGCTGTGCGGCTGGGGCCGGTGACGAAGACAAAATACGGATCCGAGCATAACTCATGGAGGGCCACAGCCAGGTCGGCGCATAGGTTTTCCGGCCGAACCAGGGCCAGGTGAACGCGTGGCAGCAGCGACACTGCGCGCGGGCGATCGGGGGCGGCGCGCAAGACAAGCGTGCCGGTTTCAGGCAAAGCCCGATCGGCGCCCGTCACACCGAGATCGCACTGGGCCAGCGCGTCGTTGCCGGCCTGCGCCGGCACGATCTCCACATTCAGGCCCGCCAATATCTCCGCCACGCCGAACGCTTGTAGATCAGGCGTTTGCCACACGGCCGCCTTCCTGATCTTCTCGGCCCGCACCAATCCAGCCAGCGCGTCCTTGAGGGTGTCGGAGCTCACGCGGCTCGCCTGTCCGCCCAGTTTGACGATTTCTCGCAACAGCATTTCTATCTCGGCTTCCGCGCGGCCGGGGATGCGTTGAGGGACGCGAGCCGATGCCGGCACGGGCAGCACAGGGTCGCCCGCACGGCGCCCAAGCGCTGCTCGAACATTCGCTAGAATTTGGTCACAGGCAAAGCCTGAGGCAACAGGCACGTGTCAACGCCTCCGATCGATCGCACAGCGGGAACGAGTGTCAGTCCCGCTTGCGGTACACCAGCCATGAAACCATGGCCGCAAGAAGACCCAGGACGATCGCGCCGGCGAGCGCCCGCTGCCTCCGGATGCGCCGGCGAGCAGCCGGCGTGCGACTCCGCCACCACTGCCGAAAACTGGCATCGAAGGCCGGCATCGGACGCGCCATCGTCCAGCGATTGGCCGGCGGCGGCAGAGCCGGCAGCCAATCGCCCCGGCGCAGCGGTGCTTGGACGGTCTTCAACACCTGCGCGCCGATTTCATACAGCCAGGGCTGCGAGAGGGCAAGCGAACCCGCGCCAACGCCGGCACTCACAACCGGTGACAGCGCCGGTCCATCCACCCGATCGCCCTCTACCACGCGGTGGCGCAGGTGAAGCAGGATTTCCGGGATGGGTATCTTGACCGGACAGATTTCCGCACAAGCCCCGCATAGCGAGGATGCGAACGGCAAGTCTCCCGCGATCTTGACGCCCAACAGTTGCGGCGCCAGGATCGCGCCGATGGGACCAGAATAGGTGTTGCCATAAGCGTGTCCACCCACATGGTTGTAGACCGGGCAGACGTTGAGACAGGCGCCGCAGCGGATGCACAGCAACGCCTCTCGGGTCGCCGCATCTGCCAGCACCCGCGCGCGGCCGTTGTCGAGTAGCACCAGGTGAAATTCCCGCGGCCCGCCTTCCTCGATCTCCCGGCCGGGGCCGGTGATGAACGAGGTGTAACACGTCAGCTTCTGACCGGTGCCGCTGCGCGGCAGCAGGTTGAGCAGCACTGCCAGGCTTTCCAGGTCGGGCACGACCTTTTCAATGCCAACCACGGCCACGTGGAGGGGCGGCAGAGTCGTGCACATGCGACCGTTGCCCTCGTTGCTGACGATCACCAGCGTGCCGGTCTCGGCCACCAGAAAGTTGGCGCCGGAGATTCCCATATCGGCCGCCAGGAACGCCTCGCGCAGCCGGGCGCGGGCAATGGCAGTCAACCGAACCGGCTCGGCGGGCGCATCCACCCCCAACTTCTCGCGAAAGAGGTCGGCGATACCTTCCTTGCTCAGGTGAACTGCCGGGGCGATGATGTGCGAGGGCGGGGTGTCCGCGAGCTGGATGATGAACTCGCCGAGGTCGGTTTCGAGCGTCTCGACGCCAGCGCCGATCAGCGCACGGTTGAGGCCGGTTTCCTCCGTCGCCATGCTCTTGACCTTGACGACGCGCCGGACGCCGTGCGAGCGGGCGATCTCCAGCACGATGCGGTTGGCCTCTTCCCCGTCACGCGCCCAATGGACGTGGCCGCCTGCCTCGGTGACGCGCTGTTCGAGCAGCGTCAGGTAGTGGTCAAGGTGCGAGATGGTATGCAGGCGCAGATCGTGCCCGGCCTGGCGAAGTTGCTGCCACCGGTCATCGCCGATGACGTCCACAACAGCCGCGCGCGTGCCGAGCAGCCGGGTGGTCGCCCGTTGCACCGAGGTCGGAATCTGTGGCGGGACAGCCTGCGTGTTTGCCCGAAAGTCAATGCGGGCCGGGACAGCACTCATCGGGCACCTTGCGCGGCCAAAACGTCAATCAAGTGCACCGCGCGCACGGGCGAGCCGGCGCGTTGCAACCCCCCGGCGATGTTCATCAGACACCCTGGCTCACCAACCACGACGTACTCCGCACCGCTCGCCTGGATATTGCGCACCTTGGCGGTCATCATGGTGCACGACACTTCAGGATAGATCACACTGAACACCCCGCCGAAGCCGCAGCAGGTCTCCTCCTCCGACAAGGGAATCAACTCAAGCCCCTGGACCGAACGCAACAACTGCTTCGGTTCGTCGCGCAGGCCAAGGCCGCGCAGGAGATGGCAGGAGGCGTGATAGGTGACCTTGTGCGGGAAACACGCGCCGACGTCGGTTACCTGCAGCACCTTTGTCAGAAACTCGGTGAATTCAAAAGTCCGCTGCGCAGTTTCCAGCGCAAGCATGTGTTCGGGCGTGCCGGCCGGGAAAAGCTGAGGATAGCGGTGACGGACGAACTCGGCGCACGAGCCGGAAGGCGCGACGATATACCCCTGGGTGTGACCGAAAACCTTCAACCATTGCCGCGCCGGGCCGACCGTCTGAGACTGAAAACCGCTGTTGAAGAACGGCTGGCCGCAACAAGTTTGACCCTCGGGCAATTCACATTGCACACCCAACCGCTCGAGCAAAACCACCATCTCCTTGAGCATCGGTGTGAAGAAATTCTCGCCTAAACAGGTAACGAATAGTTGCGCCTTTATTGCCACAGCCATCTCCTTCGTGAGCGCGCCCGAACCATCCCCACATCACGCCACGAGACATGGCGCACCGAGAAAAACGCATGCTCCAGGTTTGGGCAACGCCGCGGAGCTTCAAAGTCCTGCAGTGCTGTCAGCACGCGTCCCGTCATAGGTCGCTCGGCGGCTCCAGCTTGCCTTCCCGGATGGCCGTGCTCGTGATTGCAAATGATGTCGCCAGGTGCTCGCGGAGTACGGTCTCCGCAGCTTGGCCATCCCGCTGGAGCATTGCATCAACAAGGCGCTGATGCCATGTGACCGCACTTTCGCGCAACTCCCTTGGTTGTTGGATCCCATGTGTGAGCATCAACAGGCGCACCTGGTCCCGCAACGCAGTCCAGGCCGCCCGGACCCGATCATGCCCGGAGATGCAACAGAGGGCGTGATGGAACTCCAGATCCAAATCGGCAGCTTCCGGCTGCAGGTATTCTAGCTGCGGCAGAACGATCATTTGGGCAACGATCTGCCCTAGTTCAGAAATCTGTTCTTCGGTGGCGTACTTGATCGCATTATGCAGCGCCAACACCTCTAACGCTTCCCGCAGGCTGTAAATCTCCTCTGCATCGCGCAGGGTTAACCAGGCAACGAAAGCGCCGCGATGGGGATAATGAACCACCAATCGCTCATTCTCGAGGATCTTCAGCGCATCTCGCACCGGTCCTCGGCTGAGCGCCATGGCCTGTGCAATCTCGCCCTCGACAATACGCTGTCCGGCCTTGAGTTGTCCACTCAGAATGGCCTGGCGCAACTGCTTGACAACCTGATCACTGAGTGTCCGGCTCAGCGGCGTTGGGGTCGCAAGAAAGGCCAGATTGTTATCCATGCGTTATCCTTCCACTTGTCCGTCTACCAACGCGGGCGTCCTGCCACTGGTGCCTGGCACGGGCCGCATCACCTCAACGGTGAAACCGGCCAACCGCTCCGTCTCGAAATTGACCCAGCTTGTGCCGGGGCGAATGCCGTTCGCTCGCTGCGTCACGCCGATGCCCTGCTCGGCGACATGCTCGACAACCGGCTCCATCTCCGGCACGTTGAAGCGGATGTGATGGAGGCCAGACCCATGTTCCGCGAGATAGTCAGCCCAGATGCTCTCTCCCGTCAACGGCTGGATCAGCTCGATCTCAATCGGGCCAAGCTCCGCAAATGCCATGCGTGCAGTGAATGCCGCAGGGCGCCCTTTGTAGACCCGGTTCATGTCGGTGCGGCCCTCCGGCGGCCACTCGACCACCCGCCACGGCCCGATCCCGAACACCTCTGACAGAGTTTTCATACTCTGATCAATGTCCGCGACGACAGCGCCGATCTGGACAAAGTCGGTGAACAACAGCTCGGATTTCTGCCTCTCCTCAGACACGATGAACCTCAAGAGATTGTAACCCAACTGTATTACGTTATCCGTTAACTTCGTACAATTTATCACCGGACCGGCGCCCCGTCAAATTCGGAACATCAACTGCGGGGAAAATTGACAAGGCGCGTATGTGATGTTATTGTAATCACCACCTGTTAACAATTAACCGTTATCCGTCCATATCAAGAGGACCCTTTCCGGGAGAAGACAGTGATCGCCATGGTGAACCAAACGGAGTTCCCGGTTGCGGGCAACCGGACATCCCTGCCGAAAACCGCTTCCGACTGGAATGCTTTCCCCGGCTCGTTCCAGTTTGGCGGCCGCTCGTCCGCTGACCTGGCGGCAAGTTGGATCACGCGCCAGGAAGCTCAGCGGGTCAGCGATGATTGCATCACGCAAGTGGTCGAGTTTGGTGACCCGCTTACAGCGCTGAAGTGCCGCTGTGAGACCAAGTCGTACACAGACTTCCCGGCAGTCGAGTGGATCGCCTATTTCAGAAACTCAGGCGAGGCGGATACACCGATCCTATCAGAAATCCTTCCCCTCGATGTTCTGTTCCTGGCGGATGCCGCGATGGGCTGTCAGATCCACCATGCCAGGGGAGGATTAACACAATTTGATGACTTTGAACCGCTCGCCACGCCGCTTACTTTCCGCCAGGGTGGTGGCAGGCTTGAGTTGGCGGCGCGCACCGGGAAATCATCCACGCGCCACCTCCCCTTTTTCAACCTGGAAATCGGTAACGGCGGCGTGATTGGCGCGATCGGGTGGAGCGGAGGGTGGGCAGCCAGCTTCCAGCGCGAACGCGACGGTATTCGCGTGCGCGCCGGCATGGAACGGACGCATCTGACCTTGCACCCAGGCGAGGAAATCCGCACGCCGCGCATTCTGCTGCTGTTCTGGGAGGGCGACCGGCTTCGCGCACACAATCTGTGGCGTCGCTTGATCCTGGAGCACTACACGCCACGGCCCAACGGCCGGCTCCTGCAGCCGCCCTTCTGTGAAGGTGCGTGGGGCGCACGAACCACCGAAAGCCATCTCGCCAAGCTCCGCTGGCTGCACGAGCAGCGCATCCCGACCGAGTGTTACTGGATAGATGCCGGCTGGTACGGCGACCGGCCGCTGGCCGAGGCTGCGGATGGCTTGAGTAACGCCTGGATGGTTCAGGCCGGAAGCTGGAGCCCCAACCGCGAGGGATACCCGGACGGCTTCAGGCCGATCGGCGAGGCGGCCCGGGCGATCGGCCTGGGTTCTCTGCTCTGGGTCGAGCCGGAACGGGTGCACGATGGAACGCGGCTCGCGCAAGAGCATCCCGAATGGCTGCTTGGCCCGACCCCGTGCAGCGCGGGCGGCGCGAACTACTTGCTCAATCTGGGCATCCCGGAGGCCCGCCGCTACATCACAGATTCGGTCTCTCGGCTGATCGCCGAAGGTGGCTTTACCTGCTACCGGCAGGATTTCAACGACCTGCGCGTGCCTGAAATCTTCGCCATGACCGACGCACCCGACCGGGTGGGGATGGCCGAGATCGGGCACATCACCGGCCTCTACGCGTTCTGGGATGAACTTCTGGCGCGGCATCCCGGCCTGATCATTGACAACTGCGCGGGCGGCGGGCAGCGCATTGATCTCGAGACGATCGCCCGCAGTGTGCCGTTATGGCGCAGCGACCTCCAATGCTGGCCGTTCGACCCACAGGCGATGCAGACGCAGACACAGGGCCTGGCGCCATGGGTTCCGCTGAGCGCAGCCGTGTGCGAGGAGCCGACTGCGTATGCGATGCGCAGCGCGCTCGCTCCCGGCCTGGTGACGCATTGGAGCGGGCAGGCGCTCGAAGGCGGCGCTGCCCTCCCTCTTGAGAATATCCGCCAGTTCATGGCTGAAGCGCTCGCGATGCGCAAGTACTTCTACGGCGACTTCTATCCGCTGCTCACATTCAGCCTGGCCGCGGATGCCTGGGCCGCCTGGCAGTACGACCGGCCCGACCTGGGCGAGGGGATGGTGGTGGCTTTCCGGCGGCACGAGTCCCCCTTCCCGCAGTGGGAGGCGAAGCTGCAGGGGCTGGACTCAGACGCGAGTTACGAGCTGTACTCATGGGATAACAAGGATACCCGGCGCGTGTCCGGCAGTGCGCTGATGACCGAAGGTTTCGTTGTCGTGATTGCCGAACGGCCGGGATCTGCGCTCTTCAAATATCAGCGCGTGCGCTGAGTCAAGGCGCTCGACAGGGGGCCGATCATCTTGACCGAACCTACGCTCCAGCGGATGACAGAAGAGCAGAAAACCTCGCTGCGGCTGCTCAAACCCCACAACATTCGCTTAATTCTTGCTGAGACCTCTTGACAAACGGCGTGAATCCTGCTAGACTGCTTATCAGATTATCTTCTTGTCTGACAAGATTACCGGTGTGAGATAGAGAGCATGCAACCGATTCGACGGGTTGAGATACAGACCGTCCACCAGGAACTACAAGGCCATATACGCGAATACATCCTGGCGAATGCGCTGCGGCCAGGCGATCCTCTGCCGACCGAAGCGCAATTGGCCGAGCAACTCGGCGTGAGCCGCCCAATTCTGCGTGAGGGGTTGCGGGCACTCGAGTCGCTGGGCGTCATCTACTCACGTCGCGGCGAGGGGCGCTACGTCAGCAGCTTCCGGCTGGAGCCGATCTTCGAGGGCTTCGCCTACGGCGCCTTGTTCGAAGCAAATCAGATTTCCGATCTCCTGGACGTGCGCGAGAGGCTCGAAGTCAGCTTCATCGCGGACGTTATCGCGGTCATTGACGAGGATTCCTTGGAGCAACTGCGTCAGATCGTCGCCGAAATGCGCACCAAGATGACGATAGTTGATGAATTCTGGATCACCGACCTTAAGTTTCACCGGCTGATGTATGAGACCGTGAACAACGCGGTCTTGCTGCGACTGCTTGATATGTTCTGGGAGATCTTCCGCAACCTGCGCGACCGTTCCCTCCTTCCGTCAAGAGACCCCGAGCGAAATGTTGCGCACCATGGCGCAATTCTGGCAGCCATCGAAGCGCGAGACATCGGCCGTGCGCAGCAAGAGATCGCGAGCCACTTCGAAGATCTGCGCCTGCGCCTGCAAGATGCCGAACGCACGGAGAGCCACGGCGTCGCGTACCTTCAGCCGAAGGCCGCTTAGCGCATAGGAACGCCAGATGTGAAGAGGGCAACCCGGTGCCAAGCCGGATTTCCGCTGATGGCCGCGGCAATCATCGCCACTATTCCGATGCTCCTGCTGTTCATCTTCCTGCAACGCTTTGTCATGCAGGGACTGACGATGGGGTCCGTGAAAGGGTAAGGGAGACGCCCCCAGGAAACGATACCGGATCACATGGAGCGGTGGTGTTGTTTTCGCCGCGCAGTGCCCACACACAGGGGCATACTATCGAAGGATGCAGGGCGGCCGCCGCCATGGTCGCATTCCTTCGGTTTCGCTCGGGGCAAGCTCTTCGGCTGCACACGGCAAACAGCGTCGTGTCCCGCTCAGGCTGCTCGTCGTATCAAAGAAGACAGGAGTAGGATTATGACGGTAACCTTCCAATCCGATTATCGGCGGCTGCTAAAGACCATCGCTCACGAGGAACCGGATCGCGTGCCGCTGGCCGAATTCCAAGTGGACACGCAGATGATGGAGAAGTTCATGGGCCAGCCGGTTCGAGATCTGCGCGACCGGATTGCCTTCCAGGCCGCTGCAGGCTTCGACTTCATTTACCTGCGCGCAAACTATGACTATCCGGGCATGTCGCCGGTCGTTTCCACCGGCACGCCGCGCTCGTGGGACTATTCGCCTGAGAAAGAGACCGAAGGAAACTTTGAGGGGGGCCGGGTTCAGACTCTGGCCGACTTTGAGAGCTTGCTCTGGCCGGACCCGCTGACCGTGGATGTGGCGCACATTGAAACCGCGGCCCAGATACTGCCGCCCGGCATGGGCATCATCACCGGCGTGGGCGGCATCTTCACCCGTACCTGGATGCTCATGGGCTATGAGCATTTTGCCCTTTCGCTGGCCGACGACCCCGCCCTGGTGGCCCGGGTGGCGGCGCAGGTGGGGCAAATCCAGTGCGCGGTGCTGCGCCGCCTGATCCAGATGCCACGCGTCGTAGCGGTGTGGTATGGCGACGACCTGGCCTACACCGAGGGTCTGATGGTCTCGCCCAGGGTTCTGCGCAAGATTTTCTTTCCCTGGATCGAAGAACTGGCGGGCATCGCGCACGGGGCTGGCATGCCGTTCATCATGCACACTGATGGAAATGTGCAGGCAGTGCTCGACGACCTGGTGGCGCTGGGCCTCAACGCGCTGCACCCCATCGAGCCCAAGGCCATGGACATTTACGAGCTGAAGCGGCGCTATGGCCAGAAACTGGCCCTGTTCGGCAATATTGACCTGGGCTATACGCTGGTCGCCGGCGAAGGAACCCCGCAGGCCGTCCGGCACGAGGTCCGGCAGCGGATCAAAGACCTGGCGCCCGGTGGCGGCTATGCCGTGGCTTCGGGCGCAGGGGCCACGCGCTACATCGCGCTCGAGAATTTCAACGCCATGCGCGAGGCGCTGTACGAATATGGGACGTATCCGATTCAGTTGGACTGAGCATCGGTCCGGTGGAAATTGGCGTGTGGCCATTCACGCGTGCCCATTTTCTGAGATAAGGAGAAGAAATGGCGGACATGACAAATAGCCGGATCCGACCTGAGACGCTACATGCGTTCTGCGTGGCAGCGATGGTCAAGTCCGGCCTGCGCGAGGCCGATGCCCGTATTACCGCCGACGTCTTGGTGACCACGGATACGTGGGGCACATTCACCCACGGCACCAAACACCTGCGCTCCTATCTGCGCAAGGCGCGGGCTGGCGGTATTGATCTCCAGGCCGTGCCGGAATTGATCGGCGAGGGCCCGGCGTGGGCCTTGGTGGACGGTAACAAGTCGATGGCCATGGCGCCCTCGGTCATGGCGATGGACCTGGCGATCGGCAAGGCGAAGGCGTGTGGAATCGGTTATGCCGGCGTGCGACACAGCACCCACTTCGGCGCGGCCGGGTACTACGCCGCCATGGCCGTCGAGCACGACATGATCGGCCTGGCGATGAGCAATGTGGACGCCAACATGACCGCACCCGGCGCGCGCGGGTCGGTGATCGGAAACAACCCGTTCGCCTACGCCGCGCCGGCCGGGGAGGAATATCCCATCATGCTGGACGTGGCGATGAGCGCGGTTGCGGCAGGCAAGATCTATGCGGCCCAGGCCTTGGGCAAGGCCATTCCGGAGAACTGGCTGGTAGACGACGACGGCTTGCCCGCCACCGACATCCGCGACTATCCGCGCGTCGGTTCCCTCTTGCCCATGGCGGGACACAAGGGCTATGGTCTGGCAGTGATGGTCGAGGTGCTCGCCGCCGTCCTGACCGGCGCTGCCGTGACAAAGCAAGTGCGTCCCTGGTTGGGTCCGACGATAGGAGAGCTGACCGACGAAGGGCACGCTTTCATCGCGATTGACATCGGCGCCATGATGCCGGTGGCCGAGTTCAAGGCCCGCATGGACGGCATGATCCGTGAGATCCGGGGGGCGCCGAAGGCGAAAGGCTCCGACCGCATCTATCTGCCGGGCGAGATGGAGTGGGAACGCCGAACCGACGCGCTGGCGAACGGCATCCCCCTGCCGCCCGATGTGCTGGCGAGCCTCCAGGGGCTGGCGGAGGATGTCGGGCTGGAGGGGTTGTAACGGATGGCCATGCCACTCTCCGACAGGGAGCCTAACTTCGATCGCCTGCGCGCGGCGCTCTTGCGCCGCGGCGAGCCAGACTATGTGCCGCTATTCGAGGTTTCAGTGGCCGACGTGGTGATGTCCGGCTTCATGGGCCGGCCCATCCATGATCCGTCCCGCCTCGGCATCACGCTGACGCCGCCCCCGCTGGACGAGGCGTTGAGCTACCTGCCGGACTTCATCGCATTCCATGCCGCGGCCGGCTACGACTACGTCCCGATCAAGTTCGGCATCGGCGGGCAGGTCATGGCCGCGCTGGAAAGCCGCCACCTGGACGGTTCCCGGAAGGTCCGCACGACGCATGGCGACACGAGCCGCGAATGGGCGGCTGAAGAGGGCGGCTTCATCACATCTTGGGCCGACCTGGAGGCCTTCCCGTGGCCCAAACCGGGAACTGCCCGGCTCGACCTGCTGGATGCCGCCGCCAGGCTGTTGCCCGACGGAATGCGCCTGCTCGCCGTAGCTGGCGGCATGATGATGCACGCCCGTATCTGGATGGGCATGCAGCGGTTCTGGACGACGCTGGGTGAGGATCCCGCGCTGGCGGTGGCGCTTCTGGAGAAGCTGCAGGCGCTCCAGATCGTCGCCATTGATCAAGCAACCGACTGCCCCGCGCTCGGCGCGTATCTGCTGGACGATGACCTCGCGCATTGCGGCGGACTGCTCGAAAGCCCCAAGTTCCTCCGGACGCATGTCTTCCCGTTCTACAAGCAAGTGGGGGACATTCTCCATCGCAAAGGTCTGCCCTTCATCATGCACACCGACGGCCGGATCAACCAGATCATCCCCGACTTGATCGCCTGCGGACTGGATGCGCTCCATCCCATCGAGCCGAAGGCCATGGACATCGCTGCGGTCAAGCAGCAGTACGGCGATCGGCTCGCCCTGTTGGGCAACATCGACGTGGATCTGCTGGCGCGCGGCGCCCCTGACGAAATTCGCACGGATGTGAAGGCGCGCATTCGCCAGGTCGGTCCGGGCGGCAGCTATGCCATCGGCTCGTCCAACTCGGTGCCGGATTAGGTGTCCGTCGGTAACTACCGGGCGCTGATTGAGGCGTCGCTGGAGTTCGGACGGTATCCGGTCGTTTAGCGGGGCTAGGGGGATTTCCAATCCTGGGAGGGGATACATGAACGGCAAGCAACGCCTCGTGGCCGCGTTGGCCGGGGAGAAGCCGGATCGGGTGCCGTTCGCGCCCAATATCTGGCAGTGGTATCATGCCAACGACTACAACGGCACACTACCGGTCGAAGCAGCCGAGGCGGGCAGTTCGGTCGCCGTGTTGCGTAACCTGGGCGCGGACATCTTCTCTAAGTTCGACAGCCCGCGACCCCAGCCCGTCTACCGCGACTGCGGCTACCGCTTCGAGTTCGCCGGCGGGCTGCCCAAGGGCCGGGCGCCGTGGAGCTCTTTTGGCGACACGTTTGGCGGCGGCATCATCCGCGACGAGCAGATCGAGACGCCGTATGGCACGTTGACGCACCGTTGGGAATATCGCGCCGAGACCGGCGCGCCCTTCGAGACGCTGCACTGGTGGAAGGAGTTCGATGCCGAGTACGCCGCAGTGCGTTACTGGCTGGAACACACTGAATGGCATCTCGACGCCGAGGCGCTCGCCGCAGGACTGGCGAACGTCGGCGACGACGGCACGATCATCTTCCAACTGCTCCCCAGCCCCCTGAAGCAGTTCCACTGGCTGGCCGGCCAGGTGAACGCCAGCTACTTCATCACAGATCATCCTGCGGAAATGCAAGAGCTGGCCGAAATCTACGCGGCGCGGTGGCTGGCTTACCTGGAAGAAGTGGTCAACCTGCCCGACGTCTGGGTGTACGAAGTCGCCGACAACCTGGACAGTCTCTTCTACCCGCCCCGCTGGTTCAAGCAATTCTGCGTGCCGACCATCCGCAAGGCGGCCGAGATTGCTCACAGCCGGGGCAAGTATCTGTTTATTCATGCATGTGGCAAGCTAAAGAGGCTGGCTCCGCTCTATCTCGAAGCAAGCCTGGATTGCGTCGAGGGGCAGGCGCAGCCGCCCATCGGGGACTGGTATCTGCACGAGGCGCGGGCGTTGAACGAGAGGCTGATCGTCTGCGGCGGGATGGCCGCGCCGGAGCAAGAACTGACCGGCCCGGATGCCGCCGCCCGTATTGACGCCTACGTGCGCGACCTGTTCGCTTCGATGGGAGACAAACGGCGGTTCGTTTTCGGGTCGGGCTGCAACACCTCGCCGCGCACGCCCTACTCGAACCTGGTGGCGTTTCGCGACGCGGCGTGGAGGTACGGCAAGCTCTAGTGGACAGATGCCCACATCGTACCCCATTAGCAGGAGTTCCCAATGGCAAACCCAACCGTCCAACAACTCTTTGACCTATCAGGCCAGGTCGCGCTCGTCACCGGCGGTGCACGCAACCTGGGGCGTGACATGGCGTGCGCGCTGGCCGAGGCGGGCGCGGACGTGGCGATCACCGGCCGCAGCCTGGAAGCGGCGCAGAAGACTGCGGCCGAGATCGCGGCGGAGACACCGGGTCGCAAGATCGCAGGCTTCGCGTGCGATGTGCGCTACGAAGACCAGGTGGCCGCGCTTGTTGACGCCGTGCTGGCCGAGTTTAGCCGCATTGACATCCTGGTGAACAACGCCGGCAACGTCGTGAGCACCCCGGACAACAAGCCACTGGAGCAGCGCCCCATCGAGGAATGGAACTTCACCATCGGCATCAACCTGACCGGCGTGTTTCTCTGCACCAAACACGTCGTCGCCAAAACAATGAAACCGGCCGGGCAGGGCGTCATCGTCAACATCGGCTCGGCGGCCGGGATGGTCGGCAAGGACCATCGGGTCTACAACGGCACGGCGATGGGCGGCGTGACGATAGACTATGCCGCGGCCAAAGGCGCCGTGATCAACATGACGCGCGAGATGGCGTGCTGGCTGGCGCAATACAACATCCGCGTGAACTGCATCAGCCCGGGCGGATTCTGGCGCAAGCAGCCGGAGAAGTTCGTGGAGGCGTACAACTATCTGGTGCCGATGGGCCGCATGGGGATTGACGGGAAGGAGATGAAGGGCGCGGTGGTCTACCTGGCCTCCGAAGCCTCGTCTTACGTCACCGGCATCAACCTGCCCGTGGATGGAGGGATGACCGCATGGTAAAACGATGGCAAGACCTCAGCGTGCTGATCGTCGGCTGCGGCAGTATCGGCAAACGGCATGCGCGGGTACTGAACGGCCTGGGCGTGCGTGACCTCCGCGCCTGCGACCCGGTGGCGGCGCAGCGAGAATCGCTGTGGGCGCAGGTACCGACCGCCAAAATGTACGAATCCTACGAAGCCGGCCTGGCCGACCGGCCTGACACGGTGCTGATCGGCACGCCCCCCTGGCTGCACGTGCCGCAGGCGGCGCAGGCGATCCGCGCCGGCTGCCATGTGCTCAGCGAAAAACCGCTCTCCGACTCGACCGACGGCCTGGATGACCTGGTGGCCCTGGCCGCGGCCGAAAACAAAAAAGTCATGGTGGCGCACTGCTTCCGCTATCACGATGGGCTGCTGAAGGCCAGGAGGGCCCTCGAAGGCGGTCGCATCGGCCGGCTGGTGTCGGTGCGCGCGATGGTGGGCGAGCATCTGCCCGACGTGCGCCCCGACTATCGCAGCCTCTTCTCGGCGCAGCACGGCGGCGCGTTCGACCTGATGCACGACATTGACCTGGCGCTCTGGTATGCAGGGCTGCCGGTGCGACAGGTGTATGCGCTCAGCGGCAGCTACAGCGACATCGGCATCGCCGCGCCCGACGTGGCCGAAATCCTGCTCGGCTTCGAGGGCCCTTGCCTGGCGACCGTCCACCTGGATTTTTTCCAGCGCCCGCGACGCCGGCAGATCGAGCTGATCGGCGCGGACGGTGTGATCATCGTCGAGTTCGCGGCCTGGAATCGCTGCACCGTCTCGACGTACGAAGCGGCGAAGGCCGCGTGGGAGCACGAGGAGTTGGTCACAGACCGCGACGACATGTTTCGCGCCGAAGATCGGGAGTTCCTCGAAGCCGTGGCAGAGGACAAGCTGATCCACTGCACGATCGCCGAGGGGCGCAAGGCAGTCGAAGTGGTGCTGGCGGCCATGCAATTGAAGACTGACAACTGACAAAGGAGAGGTTCCGCCATGAGGGCAGCCATCTACTACGGGCCAGGCGACATCCGGGTTGAGACTTGTGCCGATCCGCTGCCAGCGCGAGACAATCTCATCGTTGAGGTTCATTGTAGCGCGATCTGTGGGACGGACCTCAAGCTGGCCACGGTCGGCAACCCGCGATGTCATCCGCCGCGTGTCATCGGCCATGAGTTGATCGGTCACATTTCCCATGTCGGCTCGCAGGTACGGGGTTTTGCCGTGGGGGAACGGATCACGCTGGCAACCACATTGGCTTGCGGAAACTGCCCGTACTGCGCCCGCGGCTTGGGCAACATGTGCCCCAACGCCAGGCCGATCAGTTACGACTTCGACGGCGCGTTCGCCCCGCTCCTGGCCATCCCGCCGATGGCGCTGGCGGGCGGCAACGTCATCAAAGTCCCCGACAACGTCCCGGACGACGCCGCGGCACTGAGCGAGCCGCTCTCCTGCGCCATCAACGCCCAGGAGCTGGCCGGCGTGAAGCCAGACGACCGCGTGCTGATCGTCGGCGGCGGGCCATTGGGCGCGCTGCACGCCGAAGTGGCAAAGGCGCTCGGCGCAGCGGACGTGATGATCGTGCAGCGGAGCGAGCCGCGGCTGTCGCTGCTGCGAAAGCTGTCCGGCGTCCGCGTGGTGGACGGCGGGGCTGAGGACGTGGCGGCGGTCGTCAAAGAACGCACCGACGGGCTGGGCGCCGATGTGGTGATCGTCTGCGCGCCGAGCCGCGAGGCGCAGGAGCAGGCGATCGGCCTGGCGCGCAAGGGCGGCGCGGTCAGCCTCTTCGCCAGCCTGCCGAAGGGCGCGTCCGACATCACGCTCGACAGCCGGGTCATCCACTACGGCGAGCTGCGCGTCGTGGGCGCGTCGGACTCGCGCCCCGAGCACGTGGCGAGCGCCGTGCGGATGATGGCCGATGGCAAAATCGCCTGGGAGCGCCTGATCACCCACCGGCTGCCGCTGGCCGAGATTCACGCGGGGTTGAAGCTGATGCAGGAGAAGCAGTCGCTGAAGGTGCTGATGTACCCGGGGCGACTGACACAGATAGCAGATGGCAGATAGCAGCGACTCTGGTCTATCAGCCGTCAGCCATCCGCCTCAAGGAGTGCTCGAGCATGTTTGAAGGTCAACTTGTCTTTGTCACCGGCGGCGCGACGGGGATCGGCGCGGCGGTCGTGGAACGGTTCGCTGAGCTCGACGCCGATGTGGTCTGCTGCTATCACCACAGCCGCGCGGGCGCCGAGGCGCTGGCAGCCAGGCTCCGAGCGAGCGGGTTGAGCATCTACCTGGTGCAGGCGGACGTCTCTGACAGCCGGCAGGTTGCGGCCGCGGTCGAGGCAACCGCGGCGCACTTCGGACGGCCGATCGGTGTCCTCGTCAACAACGCCGGCGACAACATTGATCCGCAGCCGGTGGAGTCCATGCCAGAGGAGCTGTGGGATCGGGTCATCGGGATCAACCTGACCGGGCCGTTCCTGCTCGCCAGGCATTGCATCCCCGGCATGAAGACGCTGGGCGGCGGGCGGATCATCAACGTCACCTCGATCTCGGCGCGCACCGGCGGCGGCCCCGGCTCGGCGCATTATGTGGCGAGCAAGGCAGGGCTTGAGGGGTTCACCCGCTCACTGGCGAAGGAGTTGGCGCCGTTCAACATCACCGTCAACGGCGTGGCGCCGGGCTTGATCTACACGCCGATTCACGAGCGCACCAACACGCCGGAGAGCCTGGAGCGGCTGCGGCAGACGATCCCGTTGCTCCGGATCGGCGCAGCCGACGAGGTGGCGCGGGTCGTAACGTTCCTGGCGTCAGCAGATGCTTCCTTCATGACCGGGGAGATTGTCGCTGTCAACGGCGGGATGAGGATGGATTGAGGCCAAGGTCGAGGTCAAGGTCGAGGTCAAGGTTAAGGTTGAGGTTAAGGCTTAGGTCGAGTCGAGGAGGGGTGTACGATGTCTGAGGATGGACTTGTTGATGCCAGCCGTTTGTTCGATCTGACCGGCAGGAGCGCGATCGTCACGGGCGCGGCGCGCGGGATCGGCCGTGCGGTGGCCGCAGGGCTGGCTTCGGCCGGCGTCTCGGTGGCGCTCGCAGACGTGCTGGAGCCGGGCCTGACCGAAGCTGAGAAGGCCATCGCCGCTCGCGGCCTCCGGTGCATTGCGGTGAAAACCGATATCTGCCGCGAGGAAGAACGCGCTGCACTCTTTGGGCGAGCCATCGCCGAATTCGGTCGCGTCGACATCCTGGTGAACGTGGCCGGCATCACGCGCCCCCACCCGTCGGAGGAGTACCCGGCCGAGGATTGGGATCGCACGCTGGCCGTCAACCTGACCGCAATGTTCCACCTGTGCCAACTCGTCGCACACGACATGATCCCGCGGCGCTCCGGCGCGATCATCAACGTCTCCAGCATCGGCGGCGCGCTGGGCTTCCCGAACAATCCGGCCTACCAGGCGTCCAAGAGCGGCGTGCTGGGGCTGACGCGGGCGCTGGCGACCGACTGGGCCAAGTACAACATCCGCGTCAATGCCCTGTGCCCCGGCTACACCCACACTGACATGACTGATGCCAGCTTCCGCAACCCGCGCACCAACGCCGCGCGGGCCAGCCGGACGATGCTGAACCGCTGGGGCCAGTCGGATGAGATGGTTGGGCCAGTGATCTTCCTGGCCTCGGACGCGGCGAGCTACGTGACCGGCGAGACGTTATTCGTGGACGGCGGCTGGCTCAACGCGGGGCTGACGGAGTGGCAACTGTGAGACTTCAAGACCGGGTCGCCGTCGTCACAGGCGGAGGAAGTGGCATCGGCGCGGCGATCTGTCGGGCGTTCGCGGCGGAGGGCGCACGCGTGGCGGTGACCGACCTGCGCCCGGAGGCCGCCGAGCAGGTCACCGCCGAAATCAGGCTGGCAGGTGGCCAGGCCGCCGCGTGGAGCCTGAACGTGGCTGACCGTGCCACGGTCGAGCACGCCGCCGCCGAAATCGCAACCCGATTCGGGCCGGTTGATATCTGGGTGAATAACGCCGGCATCTCACGAGTGATCCCTTTCCAAGAGTGCATGGATGATCTATGGGATCTGATCCTCCGCGTCAATCTCAAGGGGACGTTCATCGGCTGCCAGGTGGCGCTGCGCCAGATGCTCCCGCGCCAACGCGGCGTGATCCTGAACATGTCCTCTCAGTCAGGCAAGACGGGCAACAGCCAGTACGCCGCCTACTGCGCCAGCAAGTTCGGCATCCTTGGTCTGACGCAGTCGCTGGCGATGGAGTTCGCCCGCGACGGCATCCGGGTGAACGCGCTGTGTCCGGGGGTCGTCCTCACGGCGCTCTGGGACGAGCAGCACATCAGCGATTACGGGCGCAAGCGCGCCATGAAGCCGGAGGACGTCCGGCCCTATCTGGAGAGCAAAGTCCCCATGGGCCGGCTATGCGTGCCGGAGGACGTGGCCCAGACGGCGGTGTTCCTGGCCAGCGACGATGCCGCCTACATTACCGGGCAAGCAATCAATATCTCTGGCGGAAGCGTCATGCACTAGAGCAGAGGGATCCAAATGCCATTAGTTACAGACTATCATCAGGTCAAAGAGGCCTATCAGCAAGCTGCCGAGTTGGGGGTTGCGCTTCCTGTATTTTGCACCGAGGACCGGGAGACGCTTGAAGCGATTCTGGCCGCCGGGCTTGAGCTGGGTAAACAGATCGGGGTGGAGGATCTGCCCATCGTCCCCGCCTGGACCGTGCGCTATCCGGGGCGCGGTCAAATGACGCTGATCACGGCGTGCGGCAACCCGCGCCTGGGCACCCGACTCATGTTCGGGGATTTGCGCACCTTTATGGGAGCGGACAGCCCGTATCGAAAACTGCGTGTTATGCCGCACCTCGATCATGGTTTCCCGTGGTTGGACGGCGATATCATGGACGAGTTTGCCGATGAATTTGCCTCGATCATGTATGACGCCAGCGAGAAACCGTTCGAGGAGAACATCCGACTGACTGCCGGGTACGTGGAAAGGGTACGTGGCCGCGTGGTCGTCGAAGGCGCGGTGGACGAGATCTTCGAAGCAGGGTCCAGTGGCTCGAAAAACGAACCGACCACTGTCGAACAAGCGCGCAGGTTTTTGAGCGAGACAGGAGTAGACATCATCGTGCCAAATGTGGGCACCGAACACCGCGCGACGGCCGACCAGGTGCAGTACCGGTCCGACCGGGCGCGTGAACTCAGCGCTGCCGTCGGTCGGATACTTTGTCTGCATGGCACTTCTTCGGTGAAGCCCGGTGACCTATCCGGACTGCCGCGAGACGGTTTTGTCAAGATCAATGTCTACACGACTCTGGCCGTGCATGGTGGTCAAGCGGTGGCGCGGAACGTGCTCCAGCATCTGCGAGATATCTTCAGCGAGGCGCAACTGCATGAGCTGATACAGGATGGCACGCTGGCAGAGACCATTCTTGCTGTGGACCGCTTTGCAAAGGGAGCGCCGATAAGACCCAAACTGAATTGGGTCACCAATCCACCGCGTCGGGATGCCTGGTTTGCTGCCGTCAAAGCCAGGTGTATCGAGTTCTTGGAAGTATTCAACTACAGGCGATATGCCGGGTGAGAGGAGTTGTTCCCATTATGCTGACACCACGTGAACGCGTACTGTGTGCTCTGAGCCATGAAGAACCGGACCGCGTTCCGATCATGTTCGGCGGCTCAGGAGCGACCAGCATGCTGGCGCCGGCCTATGACCGCCTGAAGGCTCATCTGGGGGTGCACAGCGAGACCAGGGTGTCGTCCAGTCTCCATCAATACGCCTTGCTGGACGAGGAGGTGATGGTGCGCTTTGGTTCCGACTTCCGGCCGCTGGTGCCAGGGCCGGCCGTTTCGACCCTGGCTCGCACTCTGCCGGATGAGGCGGTGATTGACGACTGGGGCACCCTCTGGCAGCGCCGGCCCGGCATCCTGTATTTCGAGATGATGCAATATCCCCTGCGCAATGCCACCCTCGACGAGGCGCTGCGCCACCCCTGGCCCGACCTGGCGCACCCCAGCCGGTTCGCGGGGATGAGGGCCAAGGCTCAGGCCATCCGCGCCGGCGGCTATGCCAGCATTGTTTTGGCCGGCTTGGCTTCCTATGAAATCTGCCATCAACTGCTCGGCCTGGAGGCCTGGCTGACTATGCTGGCCGCCGAGCCTGAATTTGCGCACGCCCTGATGCGCCAGGTGACGGATCGGGCCTGCGCTATGGCGGCCCGGTTAATGGAAGAGGCCGGGGACTACCTCGATGTGGTGGTGATGGCCGACGACCTGGGCAGCCAGAATGGACCGCTCATGTCGCCCAAGACGTATCGCGCGCTGGTCAAGCCCTATCAGGCTGAGATCATTGCGGCCCTGAAGCGGCGCCACCCGGTCAAAGTCTTTTATCACTCGTGCGGCAGCATCTATCCGCTCATCAATGACCTCATCGAGATTGGCGTCGACCTGCTGAATCCGGTGCAAGTATCGGCCAAAAACATGGGCGACACGGCCCGGCTGAAAAGGGAGTTCGGCAGCCGGATCTCATTTTGCGGCGGCGTGGACACGCAGCATGTGCTGCCGCACGGCACCCCCGACGACGTCCGGCGCGAGGTGCGCCGCCGGATCACAGATCTGGGGCCGGGTGGCGGCTATGTTTTATCGGCCGTGCATGCCATCCAGCCCGACGTACCGCCGGAGAACGTACTGGCGATGTTTGACGAGGCGCAGGCAGCGGGGAAGTATCCGCTGACTTTGTAATCATGGACGACCCTGGAGTCGAGGCTTCAGTTGGTTTTGTTGTGCAAGCAGCAAACCGCTGACGGCTCGATTCCAGTGAAGATCACGATGTTCTGAAAGGAAAAACGCAACAATGAAGCACAGCGAACTTGGCGGCGTAGTCGTTCCGGCTATCACCCCGATAGACAACGAGGATCGGGTAGACGAGGCGGCGTTCCGCAAAGGGCTCCGGCGGCTGATCGCTGCCGGTGTTCAAGGGGTCTTCGTGGGCGGCTCGGCGGGCGAGGGTCCGCTGCTGACGGCGTACGAGTGGGAGCGCATGGTCACGATCGCCCGCGATGAGGTCGGCAGCGACGTGCATCTGCTCGGCGGCGCGATTGACACCTCGACCAGGCGGGTGCAGGAGAAGCTGGCGATCCTGTCCCGGCTCGGGTATCCGTACTGCGTCATCACGCCCACCTACTACATCACGCTGCGCCACCCCCAGGAGCATCTGCGGCTGTTCGGCGAGTGTGCTGAGAAGGCTCGCCAGACGCAAATTGTCGCCTATAACATCCCCTCATGCGTCGGCTCCGTCATCCCGGCCGAAATCCTGATCGAGGGTGCGCGACGGGGCTACTTCCGCTATCTCAAGGAAAGCTCTGGGGATTTCGACTACTTCCAGCGCCTTGTAACCGAGGGCCGCGAAGTGGGGCTGAAAGTGCTCGAAGGCGAGGAACCACACATTGCCAAGGGGATGCTGGCGGGCGCGGTGGGCATTGTGCCGGTCTGCGCCAACTTCGAGCCGGCCACCTATCTCGCGGCATATCGGGCCGGTCTGGCGCGCGATGAAGCTGCCCTGGTCGGCCTACAGGAACGCATCCTGGAAGTGCGCCGCGAGTTGTTGTTCGTCGGCCCGCTGTGGATCGCCGGCATCAAGTATGCCATGTCGCTCCTGGGCGTCGGTTCGGGCGAACCGGTTTCGCCGCTGCAACCGCTGACCGCCGAAGAGCGGGCAAAGGTTCGCGAATTCACGCGGCGAACCCACCCCGAGTTGGCATCAGACTGAGCCGGGCTGAAAGCTGCCCGGAATGACCAACGTTCAGACCGGGCAGCAACCCTCAATAGCGGCCTGCGCCCATTTGACAGGTGGCAACGGGTGTGCTAGACTTTCGCTGTAAACCATAAACGGTTAACAATTTTCTGTTTACTGTTTGATATTTTTCGCACCAACCCATATTGACGGCTTTCCTTCACTATGCGCTGACGGCATCCATCCTCACGTCCGTCCGGGAGAAGGCGTCATGTACAGCGAGAGCCTGGCTCAGATCCTACTGCCGACCGTCAAACGTTCGCTTTCCGACGAGATTGCGGACCGCCTGCGCACGGCGATCATGCACGGCCAGTTGGCCCCAGAGGAACCGCTGCGCGAGGCCGCGCTCTCTGAGTTGATGGGCGTGAGTCGCGGCCCGGTCCGCGAGGCCTTGAGCGATCTCGAACGCGAGGGGTTGGTCGTGGTGACGCCGACCGGGCGGACCTACGTAGCTCGCCTTTCCCGCGAGGATCTCGATGAGGTCATCAGCCTGCGCCGGGCCCTCGAACGGCTGGCTGTAGAATACGCCTGCATGCGGGCAACAACGGAAGATTTCGCCAAAGTGCAGGCCGTTGTGGATGACATGGCTGTCGTCATCGCTCGGGGGATCAGCGAAAAAGAAGCAGCGGAGCTTGACCTCCGTTTTCATGACGTGTTGTATCAGGCCAGCAGGCATCAACGTTTGCTCAGCTACTGGACCACGTTGCGACCCCAGGTTTATGTGCTCATGCTGAGCCGAAACGTTGCCAGCGCCGACTTCCGAGACGCCGCCGTTCGCGGGCATCAGGACATCCTGGACACGATCAAGACCCGCGACAAAGACCGGGCGCTTGCGGCGATCGAGCAGCACATGTTGTTCGCGTATAAGCTGGTGAGCCAGAGTTACGAGCGACCCAACCAGAACCCAGGCAATTGACCGACCGATCAGGTGGCCGCACCCGTAGCGGCACCCGGATTGAACCCGAACCTTCCATCCTTTTGCAACGGAGCAACGACACGATGAAACTCATCACCTTCGCTGATCAAGGCCAATACCGCCTCGGCGCACTGGCCGCCCCCGATGGGCACGAACGTGCCTATGACCTGAACCGGTTGGAACCACGCCTGCCGGCGGACATCCTGACCTTCCTCGAGGCCGGCTCCGCAGCATTGGCCCTGGCGCAGAAAACGCTGGCGGCCGTCACGCCGGAGCAGGGCTTGAACCTGGCCGATATCACGCTGAAGTCGCCGCTCCCGCGACCCGGCAAGATCATCTGCATCGGCCAGAACTATCTCGCGCACGCCCAGGAATCCAACGCCTCCGCGCCGCCCTTCCCCATCATTTTCGCCAAGTACACCAACACCGTGATCGGCCACGGCGAGCCCATCGTGATCCCCAAAGCCGTCCAGAAGCCGGATTACGAAGGCGAGCTCGGGGTGGTGATCGGCAGACGCGGGCGCAATATCCCCGAAGCGCAGGCACTCGAGCATGTCGCCGGCTATTTTCCGCTGAACGACGTCAGTGCCCGCGACTGGCAGAATCGCACCAGCCAGTGGGTGCTCGGCAAGACGCCCGACACCTTCTGCCCGATGGGGCCGGCGCTGGTCACCGCCGACGAAATCCCGGATGTCCAAAACCTGCGGGTCCGCACGCTCATCGGGGACGAAATCCTGCAGGATGGCCATACCAGCCTGATGATTTTCTCCGTCGCGCACCTGATCGCGGACATGTCGCAGGTGATGACGCTGGAGCCGGGCGATGTGATTGCCACCGGCACCCCGGCGGGGATCGGCGCCGCCCGCACGCCCCCGCGCTGGCTGCGGCCCGGCGACGTGGTGCGCATCGAGATCGAGAAGGTTGGCGTGTTGGAAAACCCCGTAACCCTGGAGTCGTGACAAGAGGCGCGTCGGCAAGCCTGCGGATTGAGCGGGGCACCGACGCGAGCACTGCGCCCTTTCGTTCAC
>Ga0172370_10002568_pt1 | contig 26059 bp, 20 predicted proteins | sample LakKiv5m_FD_114538 | JGI IMG/M metagenome (GOLD analysis project Ga0172370, IMG submission 114538) | Freshwater microbial communities from Kabuno Bay, South-Kivu, Congo - kab_022012_11.5m | ecosystem: Environmental > Aquatic > Freshwater > Lake | place: Democratic Republic of the Congo...
AGCATCGGTTGCCCGTTTACCTGGCCCTTCCCGTCTTTGCCTCCGACGCCATCTCTTCGGTCGCCTACGGTCCGCAGGAAATCCTGCTGGTACTGGCCGCCACCTTTGTGGGACCGGGGCGATCGGCCGGCGGCTATCTGTTCCCCATCAGCATCGCCATCGCCATCCTGATGCTCATCGTCGCTTTCAGTTATCGCCGTGCGGTACGCCTGTATCCCACCAGCGGCGGGTCGTATACTGTCGCCAAAAGCAACCTGGGACCGCTTGTCGGGCTGGTGGCCGCCGCCGCGCTGCTTATTGACTACGTGATGACCGTCGCGGTGAGCGTCAGCTCCGGCGTGGACGCGCTCACCTCGGCCTACCTGGTATTGAAACCATACAGCGTGCTGCTGGCACTGCTGCTGGTGCTGCTCATCACCTTCGTCAACCTGCGTGGGGCAAAGGAATCCGGATTCCTGTTCGCCCTTCCGCTTTACAGCTTCATCATCATGATCTATGCACTGGTGATTACCGCGATGATCCGCTACTTCACCGGGCATGTCGTGCCCGTGCCTCCGCCGCCCAATCCGGTCCAGCCCAACCCGCTGCAGCTTCTCACCCTGTTCGTCATTCTGCACGCCTTTGCTAACGGCTGCGTCTCCATGACCGGCACGGAGGCCATCAGCAATGGGGTATCTGCCTTCCAGCCACCGGAAGCGAAAAACGCCGCCCGCACGCTGGGCATTATGGTCTTCATCCTGGCCAGCACCTTCCTGGGGGTGAGTTTCGCCGCGCATGTGTTCCATGTCATCCCCGCCAACCCACAAACGGGCGGAGTGACCGTGCTGGCGCAACTGGCGCAGGCAAATTTCGGCCGTTCCATTCCCTTCTTCATCCTGCAATATGCCACACTGGCGATTCTACTGGTGGCAGCCAATACCAGTTTTGCCGATTTCCCGCGCCTGATGGCCTTCGTGGCGCGCGACCAGTATGCACCGAAAGCCTTTATTTCGCTGGGCGACAGGCTGGTGTATAACCGAGGTATACTGGCGCTCGCCACTATCTCCGGGTTGTTGATCTGGATCTTCCGCGCCAACGTCAATGCGCTGATCGGCCTGTATGCCGTCGGCGTCTTCCTGTGCTTTACGCTGTCGCAGTTAGGTATGGTGCGGAAGCTGTTTGAATTGCACGAAAAAAACTGGATATCAGGCGTTGTCATCAACGGTATCGGCGCCCTTGTCACCGGCGTAGTGACCGTCGTGGTGTTGATCACCAAATTCGAGGCCGGCGCGTGGATCGTCGTCATCCTCATCCCCATTATCGTCAGCATCACCCTGTTGATCCACCGCCATTATCTCTGGTTCGATCGCACCATGACCGTGCATGAGCAGGATTACAACCCGCTGGCAGAGCCCGCCGAGTCGCTGACCGTGCTGGTGCTGGTGTCCTCCGACATTCACCGCGGCATCCTGGAGGGATTGGAAGCCGGCCGTTCCATTACCGAAGGCCATCCGGATTCCGTGCTGCGCGCCGTACACATCGAGATGGACCCGGAAAAGACACCGCGACTGCGGACGAAATGGGAGCAACTCGTCGAGCCTTACCTTGGCCAGAAGATCAAGCTGGATATCGTTCCTTCGCCCTACCGCTGGCTCGTCGAGCCGGTCCTCGACTACCTGGATTGGATAGATCTCGAACGCTCCAGCGACCGGGTGATCGTGGTGCTGCCGGAGTTCGAAACCGGCAATTGGCTTACCCACTTTCTGCATAACTTTACCGCCGGCCGCCTGCGCACCATCCTGCACAACCGCCCACATCTCACCGTGGTCTCCAGCCGCTACTTCATGCGCCCCATGGCCTGGCGCATCGGCCGCGGCGGGTTAGTCTATTGAGTGTATTTCTCAGTGTCTCTGTACCGCTGTGGTTATCTTTGCCCCTGCTCTTCCTTGCTCCCCGGGGGGACCTGCGCTATATTTAACGATATCAACAGGTCGGGCATCAGTTGACAAAACAGTGCCAACCTCCTATGCTTGCCCACAGTCATTTTAACGATGAAACACGGTTATACACGGGCGGCAGGGCTGTCGTCGAACACGTCGGAGCAACAACATGGTCAATTCACTGGGCACAGGATGGACGAGCGTCATTAAATACAAGGTCAGTGGGTTCTTCCGCAACATCATTTTCGGCAAACCGCTGGCTACCTCGGTGGCGCTGGAACATCGACTGCCGATTCTGTTCGCCCTTCCCGTCTTTGCCTCAGACGCGCTCTCTTCCGTCGCATATGGTACCGAAGAAATTTTACGCGTACTCGCGCCGCTGGTACTGCTCGGTGGTCTCCCTGCGGCGGGCATGCAGATTTTTATCACCCTGGGCATCGCCATCCTGATGATCATTGTGGCCGCCAGTTACCGCCAGGCCATTCACTTGTATCCCGCCGGCGGCGGGTCCTATTCGGTGGCGCGCGATAATCTCGGGGTCGCTCCCGGACTGATTGCGGCAGCGGCGCTGGTGATTGACTACATCCTCACCGTCGCGGTGAGCGTCAGCGCGGGCGTCTTCGCGTTCACCTCCATGCTCAGCGCATTGCGCCCGTATAAAATTGAAATCGCCATTGTGCTGGTACTGATCATCACCATGATCAACCTGCGCGGAACGAAGGAATCCGGCTGGGTCTTTGCGATTCCAGCTTACAGCTTCATGTTCATGATCGGCGCACTCCTCGCCACTGCCCTGTACCACTATTTCACCGGAACGGTTCACCCGCTGGCCATGACGGGTGAAACCGCGCGTTATACGCTGCCGCCCGATGCTATCCGCACTACCACGACGATTGCCGGATGGTTCGCGCTGAGTAAGGCCTTTTCCAACGGGTGCTCGGCAATGACCGGTGTCGAGGCGGTGAGCAACGGCGTCTCCGCTTTCCAGCCGCCGGAAGCAAAAAACGCCGCGAAGACCCTGCTCATCCTCATCTCCATCCTGGTGGTGATGTTCATCGGCGTCGGTTTCGCCGCCCTGGTGTATCATGCCATCCCCTCGATGCACGAGACGGAATCCGTCATCTCGCAGGTTGCGCGCGCCGTCTTCGGCCAGACCAGCATTGCGTATTTCATCATCCAGGTGGCCACCACGCTGATCCTCATGGTGGCGGCAAATACCAGCTTCGCGGGCTTTCCGCGACTGCTGTCCATCGTGGCCAAGGACGGATACGCGCCTAAAGCATTCAACAACCTGGGCGACCGGCTGGTGTATAACCAGGGCATCCTTGCCCTCATGCTGGTATCGCTCTGCCTGGTCGTTGGGTTCCGGGCGGAAGTCAGTAAACTGATCCCGCTCTACGCGATCGGCGTGTTCCTCTGCTTCACTTTCTCGCAGCTCGGTATGGTGAGGAAGGTGATGCAGCTCCGAGAAAAGGGCTGGCAGCGCATGGTCGTCGTCAACGGGCTGGGCGCTGTCGTCACCGGCGCGGTGACCATCGTGGTGGGCGTCAGCAAATTCATGGACGGCGCCTATATGGTGGTCGTGCTCATCCCCATCCTGGTCGGGGTCTGCTACCTCATCAAGCGCCATTATGACTGGTTCGACAGCACGATGACGGTGCACGATTACGACTTCAACCCGCTCTCCGAGCCGGCGGAACCGCTGACGGTGCTGGTGCTGGTCTCCTCCGACATTCACCGCGGCATCCTCGAAGGGCTGGAGTGCGGACGCGCCATTACCGAGGGGCATCCTAATGCCATCCTGCGCGCGGTGCATATCGAGATGGATCCGGAAAAAACCCCCCGTCTGCGGGCGAAGTGGGAACAATTCGTCGAGCCGTTCCTTAGCCCGAAGATCAAGTTGGATGTCATCCCTTCGCCGTATCGCTGGCTGATCGAGCCGATTCTGGATTACCTGGACTGGATCGACCTCGAGCGCACCGGCGACCGTGTTATCGTGGTGCTGCCCGAGTTTGAGACCGGCGGCTGGATCACCCAGTTCCTGCATAACTTCACCGCCCGCCGCCTGCGCACGGCCCTCCTGAACCGCCCGCACGTGACGGTCGTCTCCAGCCGCTTCTTCATGAAGCCCATGGCCTGGCGCCTCGGTCGCGGCGGACTCGTGTATTAGCAAGGTTTCTGGTTTATCGCTTCCGGTACATGTGTCCCGAGATTTGAACAGGAACCAGCACCGATCAACGAGAAAACAGCACCTCAATGATCAAGCTGAAACGTGCTTACGAACCCCCAAACGAGGATGACGGTGTGCGGGTGCTGGTGGACCGGCGCTGGCCGTGCAATGTGTGGAAGGCGCAGGCGAAGATCGACATCTGGATGAAGGAGATCGCCCCCAGCGAAGCGCTTACCACCTGGTTCCACCGAGACCCGGCGAAGTGGCCGGAGTTCCGCCGACGGTACTGGGCGGAGCTGTACCGCAAGCCTGAACTGATCGAGGAGCTGGAGCAATTGGATCGCGAAGGCACCGTCACCCTGGTCTACCGCGCGAAGGACACCGAGCACAACAATGCACTGGCGTTGCTGCAGTTCCTGGAGCATCGCGCACAGATGCGCAAGGCCGCGTAAGCCACCGAGTTACTTGCCCTCGTCCGGCGTCGTCTCCCGGTTGGGCGGCGGGATCGGGTCACACACCACCGGCGGTTCGTGCTCTATCGTCGTCGGTTTGGGAGGTTGTACCTGCTCCGGCGCAGGCGTTGAGGCGCGATTCGGCGGCGGCACCGGGTCGCACACCATCGACGGTTCCTTCTCCGGCGTCACCGTATTCGGCGTTGTATTTTGCCCGACGTTGCGAGGCGAAAGGTGGACCGGATCACAGATATGTCCACCATGCGGCGGTTTCGGAGGAGGTGGTTTGACAGTTTCACCCTGATCGCCTTCTGCCGGCGGTGGCGGCACGTCCGGCTGGTGCACGGGATCACAGATCGTCGGCTGTGGCTGCTTCTTGCACCCGCCGAGACCGAGCAGGAAGAATACGATAACGGTGACCAGCGTGGCAAGGTTCACCGCCATTCGGGTTGTGGCTCGTTGAAATGTCTTCCTCATCTTCGTGACCCTTTACCTTGAGTCTCCGTCCGTTGACCGTTCCGATTGGTGCACTGGATCGGAGGGGGACTGCGTGGAATGCTCGCTGCAGCCGGCCAATAACAGCACGATCATGGTCATCAACGCGGCAAGTGACACGGCAATACGGGTGGCAGTGTGCCGGAGAATCATCCTCATCTTCGTAACCCATCCTCAACCATTAGTATAGCACAGTTTCCCTTACCTGGCGCTTGCTTCTTCGGATGCTGCCCGGCAGCCGAACAACCGCAGCAGGCTATCATTTCGTTGCAGCTCCCCCGCCACGTGAAAGCGGTCGAAAATGTGCTCGGCGATCTGCAGCAGCCGGATCTGCTCCCGAATCTCGCCGGCTTCCCTCACCAGGGCGCCGCAGCCGTGCTGCAGGTCGGCGTGCAGCTTGGTGATCTCGGCATCGGTGGCCTCTCCTTGCGCGAGGGCGACGGTGCGCTCGAGGCAGGAGATGACGAACAGGTTCGCGCCGGTGATGAGCGCGGTGGCTGCCTCGCGCAGCGCTTCCGCCGCCGGGCCCTGGTGCAGCCGGCAGAGCGTGTGCGCGTTGTAGCCGAGGGCGATCAGCGCGTGCATGAGCTGCGAATAGGCGGAGCCGCGGGCGCGGAAGGTGCGCAGCACGATATCAAACAGCCGCTCGACGGTCGGGTCGGCCATCACGTAATCCCAGCGCGGCCACTCGCCACATCGCCGGTTTTCGTTGATCACCAGCCGTTCCAGCGGCGAGCCGGCGACGATCTCCGCGCGGCCGAAATCGAAGGCCAGCCCGGGCCGTTCGCGCACGAAGGCGATGTTGTGCGCGATCTCCTCCATGGTGGCGTGCGGGTGGAAGACGAGCAGGTTGTAGGTGACGGAGATGCCCTGTGCCGTCAGCGCGGTCTCGGCGCTCTCCAGGTCTTCGTATGCGGTGCGTCGGATCAGCGCCTGCAGGCCGGTCTCGGTGGCGTTCTCGATGCCCAGGAACACGCCCACGCAGCCAAGACGCGCCAGCTCCGCCGCCACCGCCTCATCCACCGTGTCCGGCCGCGCCTTAATGAGGAAGGCCAGCGTCGCCGGATCGACGCCCCGCCGCCCGATCGCTTCCCGCAGCGCTTTGATACGGGCAAAGGTAGCCTCACGCGTCGGCAGCACGAAGTTATCATCGTGAAACTGGAACAGCCGCACGCCTTTCCGGTGATACAGCGCCGCCAGCTCCTCCGCCACCTTGTCGGCGCTGCGCAGAATGAACTTCTCCGGCTTGCCGCGGTGGAAGGCGCCGATGCAACAGTACGCGCAGCTCGCGTGCCAGCAGCCGCGGCTGGAGATCAACGTGGCGAAGCGCTCGCCCAGCCGCAGTTGCGGCTTTCGCTCGCGCACCGGGTTGGGCAGCGTGTCCAGGTCGAGGAACGCGTGGATGACCGGGTTCTCGCGCAGGCCGCCGGTGTCGCGGTACACCAGGTTGGGCACTGCTTCCAGACAGGTCCCGTCCGCCAGCGCTTGCGCCAGCTTCACCAGGCTGTGCTCACCCTCGAAGCGCCCCACACTGTCGATGCCGGGCTGCGTTTCCAGGATGCGCGCGTATTCAAAGGTGGGGAAATGCCCGCCGACGACGATGTGCCCGCGGTAACCGTCCTCGCGAATGCGCTCGATCAGCCGGAAAAACAGGCCGGCCAGGCATTGGAAGGCCAGGGAGACGGCGATGACGTCGGGGCGATGCCGCTGCGCTGTGCGCAGCACGGCGGCGGTGTCTTCCTCGCGGCTGAATCCGGCGATGCGGGCGCCGATGCCGTGCTCGCGCACATACGCCGCCAGCGTGCGAATCGCCAGGTTCTCTTCGTCTTCCGCGCCGATAAAGAGGATGGTTGGGTGATGCATGGCGTCCTACCTGATGGCTGTGTGCCGTAACACTAACACCGCCTCACAACCTGGTCAACCCTTACAGGGATATTGTAGTCATTCCTATATAAGATTGGCTTTAGAGAACGAAAAAAACATAAAAATGATAGGTAGGATATTCCCCTCCCGGAACGTGTTGCTGTCGGGCAGCTCGCGCCGGTCGGCAGCGAGCGACATAGGCGAATATGAACGAATCGTGGGAAAGGAGAAGGCAATCATGGCTTTCCAATTCAGGTCTAGTCATGGGAACGGTTGGCGAGGCAGCGTTGTAATCGGTGACAATAGAGAGTTACCCGGTAACAAGTAAGCCTAAACTTAGTCTATCTCTCCGTGACTCTGTGCCTCTGTGGTTTCCGTCACCTCGAAGTAGTGCCTGAAGAATCGTTCCGGATCCACCTCCACGGCGATGCGGTGTGGCGCGGGGGCGGGCGTCCAGTGGGTCATGCCGGATACCTGGCGGCTGAGCAGCTCGACCTCCACCTGGCCATCGGCATACGTGCAGATCTCCGGTTCGAAGATGAGCGTGCCGGCGAGGGGATCGTGGAAGGTGATCAGCCCGGCGTGACGGAACCAAACCTCCGCCATAGCCGCCGCCACATCCAGCGAGCCGCCGCGCAGCCGGCGCCGGCACTCCTCCCTGTCCATTTGGCACTGGGTGGTGACGTCCAGGCCTACCGAGAGATGCGAGGCGACGGGGACACCGTAGACAATGGCGGTGGCATGCGGGTCGCACATGGCGTTCCACTCGCGCGGGCCGTAGGCCGGCTTGCTGAAATCGAACCGCCCGCACATCAGCACCAGCGCCTTCAGCAGGCGGGGAATCTCCGGGTCGGTGGCAAAGAGCAGCCCCAGGTTCGTCATCGGCCCGATGGCCAGCAGCGTGATCTCGCCCGGCCGGCGGTGGATCGTCTCGCGCAGGAATTCGACGGCGGTGTTCGGCGGGAAATCGTCACGATGAGGGAATTTGGCCAGCGCTTCCGCCTGCGGCGCCTGCGGCTGTTCTTGCGGCACCAGCAACGGCGTCTCCGCCCCGCTGTGAATGGGGATATCCGTCCGTCCGGCAGCGCGGCAGAGCGCATCCGCCAGCATGGCGCGCTTCCGCGCCTCCCCGGTCACGGTGGTGATGCCGACCAGCTCGCAGCGCGGTTGCCGCAACAGATACGCCAGGCAAAGGGCATCGTCGATGTCGCTGCCGATGTCGGTATCGAGCAGCACCGGGATGGGGGCGGTCATCTTATTCCTCCCAGAAGTGGCATGCCTCGCCGACGGGCACCACGCGGTCGGACAGGTCGGGGTCGATGAAGAGTTGCTCGGGGATGGTCTCGAACCAGCTCCAGCGCGACCACTCCGACGGTACACCCAGCATCTCGAAGACCGACGATACCGCCTCATCGAAGGGCAGCGCCCCATCGAGCAAGGCGCCGAAGATTACGTCCAGCTTCTCCGCATCGGCATCGTCCGGGAACAACTCGGTCAGCGCGCGCTCGACCGCCAGCAAACGCATCGGCAGCTCGCGCATCTGGTCGGCGTTGTCCGGCACCAGGGCCGCCACCGGCCCGCGTTTACCGTCATACGCCACCCCCAGCGCCCACAGCTCGCCGACCATGAAGACGGAGATGCCGATCACCTCGTCCTCCGACATCACCGTCGCCAGCTCGAATTGCCGCGCCCAGTCCGCCGTTTCCGTCGCGGGACCGTCGGTGAAGATCCACTCGCTGTTCACCCGCGTCAAATAAGCACACGGACTCTCTGCATTTGCCTCATACCGGGCTGTGAGTTCTTCGGCATCGGTATGGAAAAAGATAGTCATACACGCAATCGACATTTCGAGAACTGTACCCCGCCGGCGCCCGGTCCGTCAAGGACGGATCACAACGAGTGCAGCAGGAATTCAGTCCAGTCCAGCGAAATGACTAAAGAGTTCGCGCCGTTTGTCCATGCAAGGGAGGACGTCATGCCTGCAGTCGGCATTATCCCAGCACGTTTCGCATCAACCCGCTTCCCCGGAAAACCGCTGGCGGAGATCGCCGGCCGTCCGATGATCCATCACGTCTACGAGCGCGCCTGCCGGGCCACTTCGCTCGAAGAGGTGCTGGTCGCCACCGACGATCAGCGCATCTTTGACGCGGTGCTCCGTTTCGGCGGTGAAGCGATCATGACCAGCGCCTACCACCCCACCGGCACCGACCGTCTCGCCGAAGTGGCGGAGCACCTGTCCGCGGCGGAGATCATCGTCAACATTCAAGGCGACGAGCCGCTGATCGAGCCGGACGCCATCGACGCGGTGGTGACCGCGCTGCAGGAAGACCGCAACGCGGTGATGAGCAGCGTGATGACCCCGATGGAGACCCGGCACGCGCAGGATCCGAACCAGGTGAAGGTGGTGTGCGATCTGCGCGGGTATGCCCTCTACTTCTCGCGCGCGCCCATCCCCGGGCTGGCTACCGGAGTAACGCCTGAGGCCTCCCCCTGGAAGCGCCATATCGGGCTGTATGCCTATCGCCGCGACTTCCTGCTTGCCTTCACCCGCCTGCGCCCCAGCCCGCTGGAAAAACTCGAGCGCCTGGAGCAATTGCGCGCGCTTGAAAACGGCTACCGCATCCGCATGATCGAGCGCACCGGCGATTTTTCTTTCGGCGTTGATACACCCGAGGACCTGCAGCGCGTGAAGGGGATGATTGAGAAACAACTGGCGCCGGATAAGCCGTAAATGGTCTGACTGTCCGACTAGTCCGACATGTCAGACATGTCCGACCGGTCAGATAGTCCGACTTGTCGGACATGACGCTATAATTTTCGTCAGGATTTTTCCCCTGATAGTTAGGACACCCATGCACACCGTTACCATCGACACCATCACCATCGGCCAGGGCCAACCGTTGGCGCTGATCGCCGGACCATGCGTGCTGGAGAGCCGCGACCTGGTCTTCCGCATTGCCGAGTCCGTGCGCAGCCTGACCGCCGAGATCGGGATGCCGTTCATCTTCAAAGGCTCCTTCGACAAGGCGAACCGCACCTCCATCACCGCTTTCCGCGGACCTGGCCTGCAGGAGGGGCTGGCGATGCTGGCGGCGGTGAAGCGCGAGTTCGGGGTGCCGGTCTGCACCGACTTTCACCTGCCGGACCAGGCGGCGCAGCTTGCCGAGGTGGTCGATCTGCTGCAGATTCCCGCCTTCCTTTGCCGGCAGACGGATATGCTGGTCGCCGCCGCGGAGACGGGCAAGCCCACCACGGTGAAGAAGGGCCAGTTCCTCGCGCCGTGGGATATGCAGAACGTGGTGGACAAATACATCGCCGGCGGCAATCATCAGCTCATGCTGGCCGAGCGCGGCGCGTCCTTCGGCTACAACAACCTGATCGTGGATATGCGCGGGCTGGCGGTGATGCGCGGCATGGGCTACCCGGTGGTGTTCGACGCCACCCACAGCGCCCAGCTCCCCGGAGGCACCGGCACCGCCACCGGCGGCCAGCGCGAGTTCATCCCCGCCATGCTGCGCGGCGCGGTGGCGGTGGGTGTAGATGCCCTCTTCATGGAAGTCCACCCCGAGCCGGAAAAAGGCCTGTCCGACGCCACCACCATGTGGCCCCTCGACCGCCTGCGAGAAGTGCTGGTCGCGGCGCAGCGCATCGATGCGGTGGGCGGAAGAGCGACAGTGTAAAGCAACCAGCCTTCTGAGGAACTATCCCGGATCTGGTGCTCGTTGGGAAGAAAACAATGCCGTTGCAGGAACTGTGGGACTGTTACAAAAGTCGCATCGATGGGAGGGCGAGCGTCCCCGCGAGCCACGAGCGAGGCATCCGTAGTCGATTTTAGACTCGATATTTACGTAAGGCGGGGCTCAACTGGCATTAGATACGATAGCAGGCTCATAATCGTGGCTCGCGGGGACGCTCGCCCTCCCATCAATGCGATTTATGCAACAGCCCCACTGTCCTCCTGCGGCAACCGCGCATGGATATACGCTGTTTCACGTGTTCCGTTATCATGAAAGGCTAAGAGTTGGTCACGACTCACGCGATGGTCGGCGGTCTCGGTCACCTGGGCGCACGCATTGCGACAATGCTCCGCGAGCGCGGGTATCCGGTCACCGGCATCACCCTGTCCGTCGATGATGAGACCCGGCAGTCGCTGGAAGCCCTTGGCTGCCGCATTCTCGTCGGCGATCTGCGCTCCGACCCGCTGCTCGATGCCGCGGGGATCGCCGAGGCGCGCTGCTGCATCTTCGTGTCCGGCGACGACCGCGCGAACCTGGAGGCAGCCATCACCGCGCGGACGAAGAATCTACAAGCCCCCGTCATCTTGCGGCTGTTCGACCTGGACCTGGCGCGCCGTGTGGAGCAGTCGCTCGGTGTGCGTGCCTTCAGCGCTTCCGCCCTCGCCTCACCGGCTTTCGTCTCCGCGGCGACGGATGACGATATCATCGCCGTCTTCAACATCGAAGGCTGCCGCGTGACCATCTCGCTGCCGGGCAACGACGAAGGCACCGTCATTCCGCTGGTGATGGAAGGCGACGCAGTGCGGCCGTGCGGCAGCGATGAGCGCCCCACCCTCGTCGCCTCGCTGCCGGCCGGCGGCGGGAAACGCCGGCGGCGGCCGTCCTCCATCTCCCGCCCCGCCTGGCGCCCGCTGCACAGCATACTCGATCTCTGGCGCCACGCCTCCTCCGTCACCCGCGGCCTGCTCATCAGCTTCACCGCCGTGGTGCTGCTGGGCGTGCTGGTCTTCTGGCGTTTCGGCGGCATGACCCCGCTGGACGCGCTCTATTTCATGGTCACCACCGTCACCACCACCGGCTACGGCGACTTCAACCTGCAGCACGCCACGGCGCCGTTGAAGGTCTTCGGCATCTTCATCATGCTGGCCGGCGCGGCGCTGCTCGCCACGCTGTATGCTCTCATTGCCGATTACGTGCTCACCGCGCGCGTGGAAGCCCTGCTGGGTCGCCGGCGGGTGACGCTGCGCGGCCACACGGTGGTGGTCGGCCTGGGCAACGTGGGGTTCCGCGTGGCGCAGGACCTGGCGGCACTGGGCATCCCGGTGGCAGCGATCGAGGCGAACGAGGACTCCGACAACGTCAGCGCCGCCCGCTCGCTCTTCCCGGTAATCATCGGCAGCGCCGCCCGCGCCACCGTCATGCAGAAGGCCGGGATCGAGCAGGCGGCCATGCTGCTGTCGCTGACCGATGATCCCATGCTCAACCTGAGCATCGCCCTGCACGCTTCCGAGTGCAATCCCGGCATCAAGACGATCGTGCGCACTTTTGAGGTAAACCTGGCGGCGGAATTCAAAAGCTTCGGCCTGTTCGAGGCGATCAGCACCTCCGCCATCGCCGCGCCGGTGTTCGTCGATGCCGCCATCACTCCCGGCGTTTACGGCTCCTTCACCGTCGGCGGCGTCGATGTGCTGGTCGTCCGTCACCGGGTGGACGCAGGTTCGCCGTTATCCGGCCGCACCGCGGGGGACATCGGCCATGCCGACGGCATCGCCGCCATTCTCGTCAGTGCTGATGGCAAGGTCTTTCACGCCGCCACCCCGGCCACCACGCTGGAGCCAGGCGCCTGCGCCATCCTGCTGCTCTCGCGGGCACAACTGCCGACCCTGTCTCAGGTTCCGGTGGCGTGATATAATCCTGGGACCGCAGGCCTGTGGCGGTACTCCGCTGCATATCCGCGCCTGTCCTATAATTGGTTAACTTCCTAATAAAGGCAGGCGCAGATATGCGGCGGAGTACCGCCGCAGGCCTGCGGTCCCAGGAGTGAATTATGGTTACCCCATGCCGAGATGAAAACGAGTTCAATCAGATCGTGAGCGACAGCGCCGGGCACCCGATCTTCTTGTTCAAGCACTCCACCCGCTGCCCTGTCTCCGCCCACGCGCACGCGGAATTCGCGCGCTTTGCCGAGGAGCATCCGGAGATCGAATGCCGGGAAGTGCTGGTGGTCGAGCAGCGCCCGCTGTCGCAGCACATCGCCCAGCAGACCGACGTGGCCCATCAATCTCCGCAGGCGCTGCTTTTCTCCAACGGCAAGGTTGTGTGGAATGCCTCGCACTTCAGCATCTCGGCAGATGGATTGAGGAAGGCCTACAACGAGGCCACCGGGAACCAGGCATAAAAAAGATGGGAAAGACCAGCGTCTTTCCCATCCTTTCGCTCTTGATATACGCGGTATGTTACGGCAACGGCTTGCCGGTCAGCCGCTGATACGCTTCCAGGTACTTCGCGTGCGTGCCTTCCACTACCTCGTCCGGCAGCACCGGCCCCGGCGGCTCTTTCTTCCAGTCCAGCGTTTCCAGGTAATCGCGCACGAATTGTTTGTCGAAGCTGTCTTGCGCACGGCCGGGCTCATAGGTCGCCGCGTCCCAGAAGCGTGAGGAGTCCGGGGTGAGCACTTCGTCGGCGAGGATCAGGTTGCCGCCCGCATCCAGCCCGAATTCGAATTTCGTGTCGGCGATGATAATGCCGCGCGTACGGGCGTAATCCGCCGCCGCCTGGTACAGCTTGATGCTGGTCTCCTGCAGTTGGAGGGCCAGCCGCTCGCCGACGATCAGCGCGGCCTGCGGCAGCGAGATATTCTGATCGTGCCCGGATTCCGCCTTGGTGGAGGGCGTGAAGATCGGCTCCGGCAGCTTGTCGGACTCGCGCAACCCTGATGGCAATTTGATGCCGCACACGCTGCCGTTCTTCTGATATTCCTTCCACCCGGAACCGGACAGGTACCCGCGCACAATACACTCGATGGGCTGGATCTGCACCCGACGCACCAGCATGCTGCGGCCTTCCAGTTGGTCGGCATACGGGCGCAGGATTGGCGGGTAGGTCCGCACGTCGGCGGTGATCAGGTGGTTTTTCGCGATGGCGCGCAGTTTCTCGAACCAGAACAACGAAATCTGCGTCAGCACGCGGCCTTTGTCGGGGATGCCGTTGGGCATGATCACGTCAAAGGCGGAGATGCGGTCCGTCGCGACGAAGAGCAAGCGCGCCTCATCGACGTTATATATATCCCGCACCTTGCCTCGAGTAACCAGCGACAAGGCAGGAATCTCGGTGGTGAGCAAAGCGGTGGTCATTGACATCGGTCTTCCTCTCCGAAACGGTTCATACTCTATTGTACATTGTTCTGACCGGATAGGCTAGACCGGAGGCAAGACTGCGGACAAAAGGCTGAGGGCTGAAGGAATGAATCGTAGGGCACGGAGGCCTCTCCGTGCCCCGGCCACTGACAATCTCTCCGCTACCAAACTCCAGATTATTCGGTTTGGTAGCGTGTAGAGTTTCGTGAACTGGGGCACGGAGAGGCCTCCGTGCCCTACGATTTTATCATCAGCTCTCGGCCAATTCGTTACTGCGTAATCGGCGCGGGGGCGCTGTCGGTGGCGGGAGGCGCTTCCGGAGCCGGTAATGGCGCCGTCGTATCGGGGGCAGCGGTTGCCGCGGGCGGCGTGGTGGTTGCCGGCGGCGCTGTGGTGGTTGGCGGCGCAACGGCCGGCGGCGCCGGGACCGGTTCCGCATTCTCGGGCGCAACGGCATTCGGTTTCACCGCGGCGGTCGCCGGCTCTTTGCCGGCGAAGGACATGCCGACCAGTACCGTGCCCACGCGCTGGCCGTTGCTGTCGGTGATGGGCCCGAAATACTCGACGTCGGCGTCGCCCACGCCCTTTTTGCTGATGATCTCGTCGGTCATCCCGGCGGGAATCGCCACGTTGCCCAGGAAGAGGTTAGTGGTGGCGCACATTGCGCCGTTGGCATCGTAAAGGACGATATACTTGATATTGCTGTTGGAGGATCCCAGGCTCGCGAAAAAGCCCAGCGCTTTCGCCTGCCCGCGGTCGGTCAGCAGCAGCGGGTTGATCATCTGAAAGCTGCGCGCGATGGACTCGCCCTGCTGCTTGATCATCGCCTTCGCCTGCGCATCCTGCTGCTGCTGCATCTTCTGGACGACAGCTGCATGCTGCTTCCCCTGATCGCTCATTGCCCGCTTCATTTGACCTTCACGGAATTTCCCGACCCCCAGCGTGATCAGGTTCAGCAGGATGAGAACGCCGGTCAACACCAGCCAGGCGATCGGCAGCCGTTTGCGCGGCGGCTCCGGCTTCACGGATTCGAGGGCTTGTTCGATCTCGGTCATGGTAACCTCCCTGTATACAGTATCGGGAGAAATGCCCGGTAAATTCACGAGCAATAGAAAAAAGTGGCGAGTGATTAGTCACTCGCCACTCACCACTTGCCACTCGCCACTAATAGCCGATGGTCTTCAGAATCGTGCCCATCTCCGCCGGCACCACGGTAATCGGGTCGGCCTGTTTGATGGCGTTGTCCGGGTCCTTCAGGCCGTGGCCGGTGACGGTGCAGACGATGACGCCGTCTTCCTTCGGGAAGAAGTCTCGCTCCACCAGCTTGATGACGCCGGCGATGGAGGCGGCGGAGGCCGGCTCCACGAAGACGCCTTCCGTGCTGGCCAGCAGCTTATAGGCGGCGAGGATCTCTTCGTCGGTCACCATGTCGATCAGCCCGCCGGATTCGTCGCGGGCGGCTTCGGCGCTTTTCCAACTGGCCGGGTTGCCGATCTTGATGGCGGTGGCCACCGTGTGCGGGTCCTCCACCGGATGCCCGAGCACGATGGGCGCGGAGCCGGCGGCCTGGAAGCCCAGCATCTGCGGCCGGTTCGCGGCCTTGCCGATCGCCTGGTATTCCGTGTAGCCCTTCCAATAGGCGGTGATGTTGCCGGCATTGCCGACGGGCAGCACGTGGAAGGTCGGCGCGTCACCAAGCAGATCGATAATCTCAAAGGAGGCCGTCTTCTGGCCTTCAATGCGGTACGGGTTGATGGAGTTCACCAGCGTGATGGGATACTGGCCGGTGATCTCGCGCACGAAGCGCAGCGCATCGTCGAAGTTGCCCTCCACCGCCAGCACGGTGGCGCCGTGGATCATCGCCTGCGACAGCTTGCCCAGCGCGATGTTGCCGTTCGGGATGAGCACGATGCACTTCATCCCCGCGCGTGCGGCGTAAGCGGCGGCGGAGGCGGAGGTGTTCCCGGTGGACGCGCACATCACCGCCTGCGACCCCTCTTCCTTCGCCTTGCTGATCGCCATGGTCATGCCGCGATCCTTGAAGGAGCCGGTGGGGTTCAGGCCCTCGTACTTCACGTAAATACGCTGGGTCAGCCCCAGGCGGGCGCGGAAGTTGTCTACGGGGATGAGGGGGGTGTTGCCCTCATGCAGCGTCACCACCGGCGTGGCCTCACTGACCGGCAGATACTCACGATATTTCTGAATCAGTCCCGGCCAACCGGTACTCAACATCGACATAGGTATTGGTCTCACTCCGTGCGGGATGCCCCATTATACCAGAATTCAGGTGACAGGTGACAGTAATAATTCTTCGTGATGGCTTGCCCACCTGCCCCCTCCTCCTGTAACCTGTCACCTGTAACCTTTCTCATTTTCATTTGTCATACCAGACAGGGATCGAGGAACGATGATGATGGAACGACTATGCGGACAATCGCTGCCCCTGCTGCTGGACGGCGCCATGGGCACGCAGCTGGCGGAGGCCGGGCTGGAGATGGGCGGGCAGAATAACCTGGCGCATCCCGACCAGGTGCTCGCGGTGCACCGCGCCTACGCGGAAGCCGGCTGCGATATCCTCACCACCAACACGCTGACCATGAACCGGATCTTCATCGAATCGCATGGGCTGGCTATCGATGTGCGCGAAGTGAACCTGGCGGGAGTCAGCCTGGCAAAACAGGCGGCCGGTCCCGGCCAGCTGATCTTTGGAGATGTCAGCTCAACCACCCGGTTGCTCGAACCGTATGGCGATCTGGATGAAGAATCCGCATATCAGGCTTTTCTTGAGCAGGCGCAGATTCTCGCCGAAGGCGGCGTGGACGGTTTCATCGTGGAAACGATGATCGACCTGGCCGAAACCCTCCTTGCCGTGCGCGCCTGCCGCGATGCCGCCGGCCTGCCCGTGCTGGCCGCGCTCTCCTTCGCCACGCTGGAAAACGGCGGGCGCACGGTGATGGGCAACTCGGCGGCGCAATGCGCGCAGGAGCTGGCCGCCGCCGGCGCGACCGCGGTGGGCATGAATTGCGGCGACCTTGACCCCTTCGACTGCGCGCAACTGGTGAAAATCATGCGGGAGGCTGCCGCCTGCCCGGTGATCGTTCAGCCCAACGCCGGCCGCCCGCAGCTTATTGACGGCCGCACCATCTTCGAGATGACGCCGGATCACTTCGCCGCCGGCATCGCGCAGTGCCTGCAGGCGGGGGCCGGTCTGGTCGGCGGCTGCTGCGGCACCACTCCGCAACATATTGCGCAAGTGAAAAGATTGATGGAGCATGTGAGGAAATAATCATTTTGGGGAAACTGAGTATTGCTGCATCAGCAAAGGCTTCATTAATATTTACCTATACCATTACATTAGTATTGCACGAAGGACTTTTTCATGCCCCGTCGAATTTTATCGGTAGCACGCATGGAGGTCGGCCGTACCCTCCGCGGATACGGAACAGGGAGTCACCATGGTCAATGAAACCCACGTCAGCGCCACGAAGATGATGGTCCGCGCAAAAGAGCTGTTCGGCAACAGCCAGTATGCGTTGGCGGCCGTCTGTTATCAGCATGCGAAAACGCTGTATGACGGAGAGCATAATACCGCCGACAGCCTGCAGATGGACCTGAACCTGCAGGAATGCCTGGAGCTGGCGCGCCAGAACGGGCAGGATTACGATATGGTGAAGGAGCTGGCGCCCGATGTCCTGCTCGATACCAAGCTGCTGCAGGAAGCGCTCCCCAATTTTTCCATCGACGGCCTGCTGGAGCGCGCACATGAATATTGGAAGAAGGAAGATTATCGCCGGCTGATCGAAACCACGCGTGAGTGCCAGCAATTCCTGCCGGGCATGTCGAAGGAGATGGCGCGGCAGACCCGCGGCTACCTCGATTTTTACACCGGCGCCGCTTACGTGGGACTGGATCGAGATAAAGACGCGCTGCCTCTGCTCCGTGCGGCGAATTATGCCTTGAAGGAGCTGCTGCATATTTACGGCGAGGAGATGTGGGCCTGCTGCCTGCTCTACATCGGCCAGGCGCTGGCCTTCAGCGATCCGGAGACCGCGGAGCATACCCTGCAGGAAGCGTATGACGCCTTCCTCGCGCTGGGCGAGCAGAGCCGCGGGGCAGAAAAAAGCGACCGCGATGCGCGCTATTACACCGGTCTCACCTTGCTGGAGCTGGCGCGCATTCAGGGAGACGTCCTGGTCAATGGGGACGCCAGGGTCCTGCCGGAGATCCTCCGCTACCAGCAGGAAGCGGTCGGGTACCTGCTGCCGCTGCGCGACGCGGTCACCGATGCCGACGAGCAGCTCTTCTATGGGCGCAGGGTAAACCAGGCACTGGCCGTGCTGGAGAAATGCGTCGATCGCATCCAACCCTCGGCGGTCACCCTGCTCGCCGCGGTGGTCGATGCCTGCGAAGCGTCCTTCACGGATATCATGGTTGACGCACAACTGGCCGTCGCTCTCGTGAAAACCGCCATCGCCGCCTGCCAGCGCGCCCACCTGAACGAGCGCGCCTCCGAAATATCGCGATCAGGCCGCGAGCGCGTGACCGATCCCGAGCTGGGCGCCTGGCTGGAAGGCATCATCGATGAATACGAACATCGAGAGGGGCTTGAAAGAGAATTTTCCCTTGCCAAGCAAGCGATCGGCGACGGCGACTACAGCGAAGCGTATCCCGCGCTAAAGGCGGCGTCAGAGCACGCGCAATTCCTCAAAGAGACCGCCATGATCAACCAGATCGAGCGGTTGCTCAACGAGACGCATCTGCGCGATCCCGGCATGGTCGAGCAATACCTGGCTGACATTCGCCCGCTGCTGCGCACCGGTAATTTCGAAGAGGCCGAACGGCAGTTGAGCAAGCTGCGCACCGCGCAGGGCAACACCTCGGCGCTGATCGCCTTCCGCGGAGAGATGAATGCCGCCAAGTTGGAGATCATCGAGCAGCATGTCAAGGCCATGTTCACCGCGCTCGATGCCGGCAATCTGGACGCCGTCGAGGAAGCAAAGAATAAGGCGACGGTGCTGGCCCGCCAGCTCCCTGCCGAGCCCGCCGTGCTGAAAGAGGCGCGCCGCACGCTGGCGGAAGGCGTGATGAAACAGCACCTCAAGCATGCAGAGCAATGCGTGCAGTCCGGCGATTTTCATGAGGCCGAGGAAGCACTGGTACTGGCGCACGGCGTCGCCGATCCCATTCCGGAGCTGGCGCAGATGCTGGCGGCGGCTGAAGAGCAATTGGAAGCCTACCGCGAGACGATGCTCGCACGCGAGCAGAAGCGGATCGGCAAATTGATCGCCGCCGGTCAATTCGCGGAGGCCAACCTTGCGGTGGCGAAGATCACCGGAAACGGCATGCCCTTCGAGCTGCCCCTGGAGCAGCAGGAGCTGCTCAACAATTACCAACTGGCCAGGAAACGGCTACTCGAAGCGCAAAGCTTCGCCAGCAGCGGCCGGATCACCGAAGCGGATGCCGCCTACCGCGAAGTGCTGCTCAACCCGGCGGCCGTCGCCTTCCGCGATGAAGTGCAGGATGAATACGAGGCGCTGAAAAAGGAATGGTCGGGGCAGCATCTGCAGGAAGCGGAGCGGTTGACCGGCGAGTTGAAGACCGCCCTCGGCAAGAAAGTGGATTTCAAGTCAGCCCGCGCCGCGTTAGAAGCGCTGGATGCGCTGATTCCCGGCAGTTACGACGACAAGGTGATCAGGCCGCTGAAGCACCGTTACGAGTTGTTATGGGCGCTGGCCCAGCGGCATTATTTCAAAAAGGATGCCCTGCGCGTCGGCAAGCCGATGTATATCACCGGCGGCGCTATGGGGGTCGATATCGCGATCACCCTCCTCCTGGGGAAATTTTTGGGCTGGGGCTTTCCCCCGCTCGCCGTCATCGGGATCAGCCTGCTGGCAGCCACCTACAGCACCGGCCAGTGCGCCGTCGTCAAATCCTCCCTGGCCTACACTGATCAGTACCACCCTTTCAGCGGCGCTTTCGCCGGCTTCCTCGCCGCGCTGACCGTCTTCGGCTTGAGCTTCAAATTTTCCTGGTCCTGGGTCGCCGGGATCGTGCTGTTGATCGTCACCTTCGCCGTTGTCGAGTTCATGCAGCGGCTGAAGATGCCGATACGGATACCGGAATAAGATTGGGAGCGCGGACCTCCGAGTCCGCGCGTGTCGCCGATGATACGCGCGGACTCGGAGGTCTGCGCTCCCACTCACCGTAACTTCGCCAGCCGTTCCGCCGCTGCTCTCAACGTCTCTTCCTTCTTTGAAAACGTAAACCGCACGTTCCCTGCACCCAGCTCCCGGTGGAAGTAGAACCCGTTCCCCGGCACCGTCGCCACGCCGATCTCGCGGACCAGGTATTCGGCATACTCCCATCCTGCCAGCTCGGTCAGGCCGGTGATGTCCGTCCACAGGTAATACGCGCCGCCGGGCTGGAACACCTGGAAACCGAGGTCGCGCAGCAGCGGGAGGAGCAGGTCGCGCTTCCGCTGGTACAGCACCGCCAGCTCGTCGTAATACCCGCGGTCGATGCGCAGCGCGGCGGCGGCGGCGATCTGCAGCGGGTGGGGCGCGCCGACGGTGAGGAAGTCGTGCACGCGGCGCACGCACTCGCTGATCTCCGGCGGGGCGATGACCCAGCCCACGCGCCAGCCGGTCACGCTGTAGGTCTTCGACAGACCGCTGATGGTCACCGTGCGCTCCGCCATGCCGGGCAATGAAGCCATTGAAACGTGACGCTTTCCGTCGAAGAGAATGTGCTCGTAAATCTCGTCGGTGATCGCCAGCGCGTCGAACTCCTGACATAATCCGGCGATGAACTCCAGCTCCTCGCGGGTGAAGACCTTGCCGGTGGGGTTGTGCGGGGTGTTGATGACGATAGCCTTCGTATTCCGCGAGAAGGCGGCGCGCAATTCGTCGCGGTCGAAGGTGAACTCCGGCGCGCGCAGCGGCACGAACACCGGCTTCGCCCCGGAGACGATAGTGTCCGGCCCGTAGTTCTCGTAATACGGCTCGAAGATAATCACCTCGTCGCCCGGGTTGACCACCGCCATCATCGCCGACATCATTGCCTCGGTGGCGCCGCAGGTGACGGTAATATGCTGGTTCGGGTCAGCGGCAATGCCGTTGTACCAGCCCGCCTTCTCCGCGATGGCCTGCCGCAGCTCGGGCGCGCCCCAGGTGATGGCATACTGGTTGAACCCGTCGCGCACCGCCTTCACCGCCGCTTCCTTGATCTCCTCCGGCGGGTCGAAATCCGGGTACCCCTGCGCCAGGTTGATCCCCCCGTAAATCGCATTCTGCCGCGTCATCTCGCGGATGATCGATTGTGTAAACGATTGGCTGCGGTCACTTAAGAACCGACTGTTGAGAAGCTCCGTCATGCGGTCATGGTAACAATTTGGCGCTCTACATGCAAGCGTGTTCCTCCTGGGCTCGCAGGCGTCCTGCGCCTGCCCTGAGAGAACCGGTTGTAGAACCAGCGCCATTCGTCTTTAATGAGCCCATTAATGAGATGAGCACAGTGTGGAAGGTCGGCGATAGCCCCGCCAGGTGAACGTGTTTGATAGGCAGCCCTCTTCGAAGCGAAACGAGCACTTCACCGATCACGAGCGCGCGGCTATCGCCAAGCTTCCACACTGTGCTCGTCCTGCTTCCAAGGATTTTAATGATAACAGCACTGGTTCCATCACCGGCTCGTTCAAGGCAGGCGCGGGACGCCTGCGGTCCCAGGATATTCACCAATTGTCCATCTCCCCACGTTGACACCCCCACCCCACCCGGGTACACTATCCCCGGAAGCACGAGGGGAGCCGAGTTGCCGTGACCGCTTGCAGCGCATCGCGGCAGGGCTGAGATCACCTGCGGGTGAGACCCTTGGAACCTGATCCGGATCATACCGGCGTAGGGACCGTGCGCATCGCTCCTTCCTCGCGTCTTCCCACAATACAAGCTGCCGTTGGCCGGCGTCCAGGGTACGAGTTCGCCATCGCAAAGCCGCAGCAGTTATGAAAGGAGCGCACCGCCAATGACACTGCGATCCGAATGGGTGCGGGGCCGGTCCGGCGTCGTCACCCAGATGCACTACGCCCGCCAGGGGCACGTCACTGAAGAGATGACCTTCGTCGCCGAGCGTGAAGGCTTCCCCGTTGAATTAATCCGCGATGAGCTGGCCGCCGGACGGCTGGTTATCCCCGCGAATATCCACCACGTCGAGCTGGAACCCGCCGCCGTCGGCAAAGCGGTCACCTGCAAGATCAACGCCAACATCGGCAACTCCGCCCTCTCCAGCGGGATCGACGAGGAGTTGGAGAAGCTGCGCGTCTGCCTGCACCACGGCGCGGACACGGTGATGGACCTGTCCACCGGCAACAGTATTCACGCCATCCGCGAGGCGATCATCCGCAACTCGCCCGTGCCGGTGGGCACCGTGCCCATTTACGAGGCGATGGAGGGCGTGGAGGACGTGACCGAGTTGACCGCCGACGGCCTGCTCGACGTCATCGAGCGTCAGGCGCAGCAGGGCGTGGACTACATGACCGTGCACGTCGGCGTGCTGCGCGAGTTCATTCCCATGGTGCAAAGCCGCATCACCAAGATCGTCTCCCGCGGCGGCGCGCTCACCGCGCAGTGGATGCAGCACCACGGCAAGCAGAACCCGCTATACGAGCGGTATGACGATCTGCTGCAGATCTGCCGGCAATACGACGTCACCTTGAGCCTGGGCGACGGCCTGCGTCCCGGCTGCCTGCACGACGCCAGCGACGACGCGCAGCTTGCCGAGCTGAAGGTGCTGGGCGAGTTGGCAAAACGCGCGTGGGCGCAGGACGTGCAGGTGATGATCGAAGGTCCCGGCCACGTGCCGATGGACCAGATCCAGCGGAACGTCGAGCTGCAACAGGAGATCTGCGCCGGCGCACCGTTCTACGTGCTCGGCCCGCTGGTCACCGACATCGCCCCCGGCTACGATCACATCACCTCCGCCATCGGCGGCGCCATCGCCGGCATGTATGGCGTGGCGATGATCTGCTACGTCACCCCCAAGGAGCACCTGGGCCTGCCCAATGCGGAGGACGTGCGCCAGGGCATCATCGCCGCCAAAATCGCCGCCCACGCCGCCGACGTGGCCACCGGCAAACCCGGCGCCCGCGAGCGCGACGACGCCATGTCCCGCGCGCGCTATGCTTTCGACTGGAACGCCCAGTTCGCCCACGCCCTCGATCCCGACCGCGCCCGCGAGTTCCGCAGCGAGACGCTGGGCCATAACTGCGACACCGAGTATTGCTCGATGTGCGGCCCGAAGTTCTGCTCCATGCGGTTATCGAAGGCGTTGTCGCAATAACGAAAATGGGAGGGCGAGCGTCCCCGCGAGCCGCGATTATGCGCCCGGTCCCGGATATAGCGCTTTTCGAAACCGGTTCTCGAAAAGCACTGAATCCGAGACCGGGCGCATGATCGTGGCTCGCGGGGACGCTCGCCCTCCCATTTGCTAGGTTGCCGCCGCAAACGCAAAATTCAACGTCGACGCATACGTCACCCACAGCAAATACGGCACCATCAACCAGCCGGCAACCGGCGTGACGCGCCAGAAGGCGATGATTGTCGCCAGGATCGCCAGCCACAGCAGCACGATCTCCCCCGCCGCAATGTCAGGCAGGCGCAGGCCGAAGAAGATGACCGACCAGAGCACGTTCAGCGCCAGTTGCACAAAGAACAACAGCAGCGGTAACCAGACGCCGCGCACCCCGCGCTTTCGCCAGACCAGCCACGCGGCAATCGCCATCAACGTGTAAAGCAGCGTCCACACCGGCCCGAATACCCAATTGGGAGGTGACCAGGAAGGCCGGTACAGTTGTGCATACCACTCGGACTGCACAGCGGGAGTGGTAAACTGCGCTCCGATGAAGGCGGCGACATAACAGAGAAGCAAAAAGACAATCAGCCCGAAAACCTGGGTCGAGACGCGCATGGTATCTCCCTGGCGCATAAGGTATACGCTCGTATTGATCATCATTATACCTGAATTGCCGTGTGGCTCGCATGTCACTTCCGCCATGCACCGCTTTGTGGTAGGATAAATTATCTCTTTCAGGGGCAGCGCACGCATGGATTCCTTTATCGGAACGTCAGGAAAAGTATTTTCGGCCGAGATGTTGAGCCGCCAGGTCGAAATCTGGCGAGCGCAGGGGTTGCGGCTGGTGGTGACTAATGGCTGCTTCGACCTGCTGCATGCCGGCCACATCACCTCGCTGGAGGCGGCGCGCTCCTGCGGCAACGTGCTCATTGTCGGCGTCAACAGCGATGCATCGGTCCGCAGCCTGAAAGGCCCGGAGCGCCCGTTGAACAACCAGGATGACCGCGCGCGGGTGATCGCCGCACTGGCTTGCGTCTCCGCGGTGACCATCTTCGACGAGATCACCGCCGAAAACCTGCTGGACCTGGTCCGCCCCCACGCCTATGTCAAAGGCGGCGACTACAACCCCGAAACGCTGCCCGAATATCCGGCCATCGTGCGCAACAACATCGAGATGGTCTTCTTCCCGCTGGTGGACGGGCATTCGACGACGAATTTGATTGATGCGTGTCGAAAATAACCGAGGGAACTTGAGTAAATATTGCAGCCTATTATTACTGACCTTCCTCCTGCTTTTCCCGCTGCTGGCGCCTGCCGCGCCGCTGACTGATGTCGATCTGAAGGTGCTGCTGCAGGACGCACCTACGGCGAAGGATTATCCGCAGGACAGCGCGGTGTGGCTGCGACGCGAGATGGAGATCACCATCTCGCCCACCGGCGGCACCGTCACCCGCGAGCATCACCTGTTGAAGCTGTTAAATACCCAGGCGCTGGCGCTGGCCAACTGGGAAATCCCTTATGACAAGTCCTGCGAGACGCTGAAGGTACTCACGGCGCGCACGTTGATCCAGGAGCAGGAGTACCCGGTGGACCCGGCGCAGGTGGCGGAGAGCGCCCTGTACCCCGGCATGGCGTGGTACGACTCGCTGGTGGTGCGGCGCTTCCCGCTGCCGGCGGCGATGCCCGGCGCGGTGCTGGACGTGGACACCGTCATCGAGCGCCCCACCCCGCGCCTGCCCGGCGAGTTCAGCACGCGCCTGCACCTGCAGCAGCCGTACCCGGTCCGCGAGGCCTATTACACGGTGCGCGCGCCCGCCGTCATGCCGCTCACTTTCCGCTTTACCGCGAACCCGGCGCCGAAAGTGACGGAAACGACGGAAGGCGAGCAGCGGGTATATCGCTGGATCGTGCAAAATGTGCCCGCCCTGCGCCTGAATGAGCAGCAGCTCCCGCCCTTCCCCGACCTGAGCCCCTCCGTGCGTATCTGCTCCCTGCAAAGCTGGAAGCCCGTCGCCGACTGGTACCGGGGCATTTCGGCGGGCAAGGATGCGGTGACTCCCGAGTTGCGTTCCGCGGCCGCCCGGCTCGTTTTCGGCTGCGACACCCCGGAAAAGAAAATCGCCTCCCTGCATCATGTGGTCAGCGAGATGCCGTACGTCGCGCTGGAGATGGGCACGCTGAGCGACGTCCCCCACTCCGCCGCCGAGGTGATGAAGCGCAATTACGGCGATTGCAAGGACAAAGCCACGCTGCTGAAGGCGCTGTTGAGCGCGGTCGGCGTCGAAACTTCCTACGTGCTGGTGCGCACGGCCGACAGCGGCGCGCTGGACCGGCAGCTCTACAGCCCCGGCGAGTTCAACCATGTCATCCTCTGCGCCCGTCTCGCGGACGGCGACCATTTCCTCGACCCCACCCTCGCCGGCGTGCCGTGGAACGAGCTGCCGCCGAACGTGGACGGCGCTGAGGGGTTGATTCTGCGCGGCGACGGCGAGCTGGTGACGCTGCCTGCCGTCTCCGCCGAGCGCAACCGCACCGATATCCGCGTGAAGGTGACGGTCAATCCCGACGGCAGCGCCACCGGCAAGGCCACCATCGCTTTCCTTGGCCAAATGGCCATGCTGCAGCGCGGCATGTTGCTGCCGGTGCCCCCCGCGCGGTACCGCGAAGCGCTGGAAGGCACGCTGGCCCCGCGGCTGGGCTCGGAGGTGGTCATCAACGACTTGAA
>Ga0172370_10002570_pt1 | contig 26054 bp, 20 predicted proteins | sample LakKiv5m_FD_114538 | JGI IMG/M metagenome (GOLD analysis project Ga0172370, IMG submission 114538) | Freshwater microbial communities from Kabuno Bay, South-Kivu, Congo - kab_022012_11.5m | ecosystem: Environmental > Aquatic > Freshwater > Lake | place: Democratic Republic of the Congo...
ATTCAATAGAAAATGGAATATAAGCTTTAAGTCAGATTGTACATCAAAATCTTCTCTAATGCATTGCATTAAAAAGGTGAAGCGTTGTATAACAATCTTTTGCACATGTGGCATGATTTTTGAGAATTATACTAAATCCTAATGAATTAATCAGGATTATCATATTTAAATAGTTTGAAATCTCCAACAGAAGGTGTTGGCATAAGTACATATTTCAAAAATGGTATATATTTAGGTTTCAGTGAAAGCAGGAGCATTCGGGCTGATAAACCACTCGCTGCTGTATCTGCGGGTGTGCTGCAGGATATGGGTTCGGAGGATAAAGGTTTAAAGTATTGTTTAGGCCTCTCATTTGGATACATAAATCGACACAAGATAGGGGGAATAAATATTGCATTAATTAAATGTTTCTTTTTAGAAAGGAATTTTCCATTCTCTTTAAGTTTTGGATTCTCCTTAGAGCGGGAGTTATCCAAGAAAACCGATTCATTTACAGAAATGTTCCCATCAATGGGGATAAGCTATACCCAGGCATTCTTTGCCAAAAGTAAAGTTTATCCCGTGATTGGGATATCAAAAATAAAAGGTTTAACTCAAAGTGAAATTAATGATATGATTATAAATATCGCAATAAATATAAGATGGGGAAAAGATTCAGATGAATAGGAAACTAAATTTCACGCTTTAGAAATCAGGACTTCATGTTGTCTGTTCCACTATAGGATTGCAAAGAAGTTGAACAAAAATTATCGAAGAATAGCCATTTATGGAAATTGGAAAGGATTTTTGTTGGTTTGGGATTCAGCACTTGTTGTAAAACCTGCAGTTAAAATGGGTATAGCTTAGGCCGGTAATAATAGTCCATCATGCGATTGCCTGATTTAACTTTTCCTCAAGTAAAACCCAAAATTGCTACCTTTGAGCCTTTAGCATTACAGTAGTAGCAGGATTTAGTTCAATGAAAGGTTAACGATTTAAATGGTTACGTCAGTTCATTTACAGGAAATTGGTTAAGTTAAAGGCAGCCGGTCGGTTGGCTGATTTATTGATAAAATTCCAAACTGCCTGATGCTGCAGACAGTTATGAGGAATTGGAAAGATGAAAAGACTATGAAAAAAACATTACTTGTTAGTTTAATTTTTTTTGCTTCAATTGTATATGGGCAAATTAAGAATCCGAAAGCACAAGCGTTTTTTACCAACGGAGTCGAACAATACGAATCTGACAATTACAAAACGGCAGATTCGCTATTCAATTTATCCTTAAACATCGAACCCAGTTCCGGTGCATATTTTTATCTTGCAATTTCAAAGAAAAAGCAAAACGACTCATGTGGTTACTGTGAGAATCTTAATAAATCGGCATTACAAGGTGACAAAAATTCATACAGGGTGTATGCGACTGATTGCATTAAAAAAGATTCGGTTACTTACAAAGACATTTCAAATAGCGACATCTTATATTATTCAACCACATGGACTACAACTTGTCTCAGTAAAAAAGAACAATTTTTCTCAAAGAAATATTTACGCAAAGGGACAACAACAACATTTAGTTTGGTTGATAACGATTCAATAAAAAATACTTTTTACAATTCGACCTTTCCGGATATTGAAAAAATCCCAACCGAAAATATTGTGTATTTAATGGTAAATGAAATGCCGCAATACCCGGGGGGTGACACAAAACGAATTAACTTTCTCGCGAGAAATATAAAATATCCAAAAAATGCGATGAAAAAAGGAATTCAGGGAACTGTATTTGTCACCTTTATTTTAGACGAAACAGGATCAGTAACAAATGCAGAAATTCTAAAAGGAATTGGCGGTGGTTGTGATGAGGAAGCAATTCGTCTTGTTAAGCTTATGCCCAGGTGGAAACCAGCAAAAGACAATGGGAAACCAGTTCGGTTTAGATTTAATATGCCACTTAGGTTTACTTTAAATTAGCAAAAGGGAATGTTAACAAATTGCAGCAATCGAAAGCATTTATACATCTTGAAAAGTGGGGCAAGAGAAAACATTAAACATACTGTACACCATGCAGAAAGAAAATGCTTCCACTTGCCGGAACTTACAGCCGTTAATGGCATTTTAATTTTCGACAACAATAACTTTTTAAAATTAATACCCAGGCTTATGAAAACCATTTTAATTAAACTGATGCTGCTGATTGGACTGACGCCACTCTCTGCAATAGCACAACAAACAATTGAGCAGGATATGCTGCTAAACAATTTGGTGGGAAATTGGACGCTACAGGTTACCATTGCCGGATTGCAAACCACACACGACATAACTGCAGCATGGGTATTGGACCATCAATACGTACAACTAAAAGAAGTGTCGCACGAAAAAGACAATAGCGGAAAACCATTGTATGAAGCAATCGTTTACATTTGCTGGGAGCAGAATCGCAACCAATATTCCTGTCTTTGGCTCGACAACACGGGGAATGGTGGCCTTTCTGCAGAAGCTGTCGGCCACGCAAATGCCAACGCTGACACAATCGCCCTGTTATTTACGGGTACCGACGGCAGTATCTTTCATACAACATTCGTGTACAGCAAAGCTACCGATACCTGGCAATGGATGATGGATGGTGAAGAGAATGGGAAACTGCAACCTTTTGCAAGGGTGACGTTAACCAAAAATTAGGTTTTGTACCTGAATGAAATCGAAAAATACAACTTTGGCGGCATTTGCTGTGCATTTAATTTCTATTTCAACCGACTCCTCAGCCGATTGGGATAAGATATTAAACGCTGTGGTGCCGGTATGCAAAGGGCTGATGTTCATATTGTGAAGATCGAAAACCCCGAATTTCTTGTTGGCTTATATTATGCTGCACCCTTTTCGATGCCGCTGTCACTTCATTTACATGAAGATTAAACAGTGGTCACGGGATACAACAGCTACGTACTGAAGATGCAAAACAATTAGGATCATCCGCAAATCGGATTATATCGTGACGGCGAACTGAACCATGGGTAAATGATAAAACCCGGGGCAAGAAATATTGCAGAATTTAAGCAGGTCATTGCAGATTCATTTAACGAAAATGCTATATTTATGAATGCTTTCTTGCTAACCCGTTTTGATAGCGATCATATTATCTCAATTCACCATACGACAATGGTCGAATCCTGCGGGCTTGTTTCTCATCAACACAATACAGGCACTGTTCAACATCTCACATCTTTAATTGAACGTCGTTTCGGTATCCCGCAAAACATTGTTGGTGATTGCTTATCCGGACTTCGGATTACAAAAGATGCCCGGGGTCCGGAAGTGCAGTAATCAGGCAATACCACCCGTACAACCGCTATGGTAGAGCATATGTTGGGGTTTCCAGCAACGGCCTCAGATAAGTTTACATCCATTGCAACAGACAGGCATATTTCCTTAATAAAGCGGGGGCATAAGCTTGGTCTTCACCCACTTAACCGAAAAATATTATCATTTCATCAGGTGTTCATCGGGTAATTCATAAAAATTACTATATTTGACATAAAATAAAAACCATTAAAGGTAAGATTAACCGGCCATTCCTCGCCGGCTGGTATTGCCCGGGCTTAAGTTACAAACGAAATGGTTTTAAGCTGATGTGTGCAGAAAAAATACTTATTTCAAATCATATTAAACATCACGATTATGATAGCAAAAGTTGTATTCGTTATTACTCTGCTGCTGATTTCAATGATCATGGGCATTGTCAGCCGGGCAATCATTAAAAAACAAACCATTTTCGGAAAACCCCCTGTCCCGGTTTTCTTTTTTGTCCTTGCAAAAATGTTTGTACTGGTAAACCTGGCATTCCTGTTTTTGAAAGGATTGAATATTCGTGTTGAAAACATTTTTGTACCCGGTGGATTTATGAATATGACAGGGCTCATATTGTTAATTATTGGAACTGTTGTATTATTTATCTCTACCATCAGCCTGAATAATGATTTAATCTTCGGATTATCTTCATCCGATAGTCACAAACTGCGGACCAGGGGCATCTATTCGTTAAGCCGCCACCCGTTTTATTTAGGTTTTATTTTTATACTGATTTCTTCCTGCCTTTTCAATCCTCACATCATCAATATCCTGGCATTTATTGGCGCGTGGCTCATTCATCATGTTATCATGATCAAAGAAGAACAGTTCCTAACCTCCATGTACGGTGAAGAATACATCCAATACACAAAAAAGGTGAATCGATACATCACATTAAATACATAAAGCATTATGAAAGTATTGATCGTTTACGCACATCCAAACCCGATGTCATTTACCAAAGCTGTACTTGATCATTTTGTCAGGGGGCTGAAAGAAGCAGGACATCCGTATGAAATCATTGATTTGTATAAAAGTAAATTCAATCCCGTATTCCAGGATATGGATTTCGCATTCTTTGTGGACCAGGATATACCAAAAGACCTGTTTGAGCAGATGGATATAAGAGGAATGATCGTCAAACTTGCGGGAGGGCCGATAAAGAGGTTCATTGCAAAATTATATATAAAAAACAAGACCGATGAAGAACTGATCAACCTCATTAAATCCCAGCGACCCAAAGATGTTCTGTTACATTAGAAAAAAGTATCGGAAGCAGATATCCTCGTGATCATAACCCAGGTTTTCTGGATGCACTTTCCTGCATTGGTTAAAGGATGGATGGAAAGGGTTTTTACTTACGGATTCGCATACAAACTAAACGAAAAAGGATGGAAAGGCGACCCGGAGGGACGGATACCCCTGTTAAAAATTAAGAAGGCCATCGTTATGCATCCGACATTTTTTAATGAAAAAGTATATCGCGAGAAGGGATTTAAAGAAGCAATGGAAAAAACCATCGACGACTGGAGCCTTAAATATCCGGGTATTGAAATTGTTGATCACCTGTATTTTCATTCCATTTTATCCGTAAGTCCGCAAACGAGGAAAAAATATCTCGAAAGCGCTTACCTGAAAGGGAAAGAATTATAATACCAACAGAACAGGCAATAGTTAAACAGGTTTACTGCCCCGGCAGAGAAAACAACAGGGAGAACTTTTTTCACACTCCTCCTTATTGGCCATAAACAAGATCAAAATACTTTTAAAATCCACATTGAATGCTACCCCTGACCATATTGAAACGCAGGAGGATAGCCAGGTAATCCATCCTGTGGTTAAAATGAATTGCCGTAAGGCAGTCAGGTACAAGCCTGTCATGCCGGAACCTTTACCAGCTTAGGATGGGGTAAAGGAGCACCCATAGCTGATAATTTTACTTCCTTTGCCTTAAAAAGGAAGGCAATCACCCTGAGTCCTGTTAATAAAACAATGGTTATTTAAAAACGCTGAAATACAGGAAGGTGGAATCGAAGAAACCGGTTCGGCGGCAAGCTCTTTTTCCTGCCATAAAATCGTCTTGTTGATTGTTTAATATCTCCTTGTTGATTGTTTACAATCGTCTTGTTGTTTTTGAAAGAACTACTTGATGTTACTAATGGAAATACCTGTAGTTTTTATATCAACTACAAGTAGTTGTTCAGACAACTAAAAGAGGTTCACTTCTAGGTAGTTAAGAAATCGTTAATTATTGCTTTTAGCATAAAGGTACTTCGAAAGATCATAAGAAACCTATTTTGAAAAAGTTTACTACATCCTCCGCAGCAAGACAGGAAACAACTGAAGTTTACACAGGGGTGACCACAATAAACTTGAATAAAATAAAAAGCCTGTTTGATGATTTGTAATACCAAAAGGATTATGTTTGTAAGGATAAATCTGGCATTTATCAGACCCGTACACCAAAATTTGACGGATAGTCATAATTAAATCAGACCTATAAAAATTTTGTGTACTTGTTGAAAAAGAGCCAACCGCACATCAAGCACATTTGGTTTTTTGCCGACACGCAATGCCAAAACTAAAAAACCAAAAGAGCTTGAATTTTTGCCACCGCTCGACCAAAAACGATTAGATTTGAAAAATGAAGAATGAAGCTCATGCAAGGATAAAAATAAACCAACTTCTGACTGAAGCAGGCTGGAGATTCTTTGACAATGACGAAGGTAAGGCAAACATCCTGCTTGAAAACCATGTAAAGATTACTCAACACGAAATTGATGCTTGGGGGAATGACTATGAAAAAACAAAAAATGGTTCGTTAGATTTTCTATTGGTTGACAGTGACAACAGACCAATTTGTGTTCTTGAAGCAAAAAAAGAAAGTCTTCATCCCCTTGTCGCAAAAGAGCAAGCCAGAAAATATGCAAAAACTGTTGACGCCCGATATGTAATTCTGTCAAATGGAATTGTTCATTATTTCTGGGACACGACAAAAGGAAATCCAAAACCGATTTACAAATTCCCTTCACCTAGCGAAATAGAAGCAATTCGAAATTGGAATCCTGACAGAAACGCTCTAATAAGTGAAGAAGTTGCGATTGACTATATCGCAAAAGTCCAAATGCCTGACTATGCGGAAAGACCTGAATGGAAAGGAAGCGTTGAAGCGAGCAAAGATTTCATTTGGACAAATGGATTAAGATTTCTTCGTAAGTATCAACTTCGAGCAATTGAGGAGTTGCAAAATGCAGTTACTCTTGGAAAAGACCGGTTTCTTTTTGAAATGGCGACCGGAACGGGAAAAACATTAACTGCTGCCGCAGTAATCAGACTTTTTCTCAGGACAGAAAACGCAAGAAGAGTTTTATTCCTTGTTGACAGGCTGGAACTTGAAGACCAAGCATGGAAAGCATTTACCGAATATTTGAAGCCAGATTACAGCACATTTATCTATAAAGAACATAAAAGCGACTGGCGAAAAGCTGACATTTTAGTTACCACTATTCAATCGTTAATGCACAACGACAAATATCGCTATGAATTTTCTCCAACCGATTTTGATTTTTTAATTTCAGATGAAGCACACCGTTCGATTTCTGGAAATGCACGTGCAGTTTTTGAATATTTTCATGGTTACAAATTAGGATTAACTGCAACTCCCAAAGATTACCTCAAAGGAGTTGACCCCGACAAAGTTAGAGAAAATGACCCGAGAGAAATTGAAAGGAGAATGCTTCGAGACACATATTCGACTTTTGGTTGCGAAGGTGGAGACCCAACCTTCAGATATTCACTCATTGATGGTGTAAATGATGACTTTCTGATTAATCCAAGAATTTTAGATGCAAGAACTGAAATAACAACTCAATTATTATCTGATGAAGGTTATGCTGTTGTAGTACCAACAGAAGAAGGAGAAGAAACCGAAACGTTTATTTCAAGAGATTTTGAGAAGAAATTCTTTTCTGAAAAGACAAACAGAATATTCTGCCAAACCTTTTTGGAAAATGCACTTCGCGACCCGATAACAAATGAAATTGGGAAAACTATAATTTTTGGAGTAAGTCAAAATCATGCCCGGAAACTTACTGAAATTCTAAATGAATTTGCTGAGCAATTATTTCCGGGAAAATATAATTCCGATTTTGCTGTTCAGGTTACTTCTCAAGTTGGCGAAGCTCAACAAATGACAATCAATTTCACCAACAATAATCTTAGCGGAAAAACAACATGGCTTGAAGGTTATAAATCATGCAAAACCAGAGTTTGCGTGACAGTTGGAATGATGACAACTGGCTATGACTGTCCTGACTTGTTGAATATTTGTATGATGCGTCCGATTTTCAGTCCCGCTGATTTTGTTCAAATTAAAGGAAGAGGCACAAGAAAAAACACATTTGAATACAAGTTTAAAAATGAATTAAACGAAGACGAAATTATTCGACACGACAAAAAAATATTCAAATTATTCGACTTTTTTGCTAATTGTGAATACTTCGAAGAAAAGTTTGATTATGATGAAAAACTAAAGCTTCCGCAGCCCAAATCTGGAAATGGCGTAGGTGGAGGCAGTGGTGTAAATATTGATAAATACACAATCTATCAACCTGACCCACTTCTAAGTTTGGTTGAAGAACCGGTTGGTCCTGAAGGAATGCGAATTGACAGAGAACTTTTCAAAAAGTTTGAAGACCGCATTATCATGGACGACATCATAAAGAAAAATGTAGAATTAGGAAACTGGGAACACGTTATCAGTCATATTCAATCAGAGATTTTTGATAAACCAGAAGAATATTTTAATCTGGAAAAAATTCGAAAAGCAGCTAAGATTGACAGAAAAGTTTCAATTCGTGAAGTAGTCGAAAAGATTTTTGGAATCATCCCGAAATTCAAATCTAAAGATGAATTGCTGGAAGAAGAATTTGATAAGTTTATTTCAATTTATCCACCAGAGGAGGATGTCAATATCAGAGCTTTAAAATATTTTTTCAAGGCGTACATTGTTGACCAGGACATTCGTAAAATAATAGAAGCAAAAGATTTTCATGCGTTGCAAACCAATCCAACGCTAACCATTTCACAATTTAAAGCAGTTGCCGCCAAATACAGGGAAGTAATTCCTGTTTACATTAAAGATTACATCAATTTAGAGCGGTTCGCTGCTTAACAAAGGAATCTATGTTAGATACACAGACAAAAAGAAGAATAGACGATTGCAGGGATATTTTGGTAGGAAAATTACCTGACCCCAAAGCCCAAATTGAACAGATTACAATTGGCTTAATTTATAAATTCATGGACGACATGGATAAAGAAGCCATCGAATTGGGCGGTCAGGCAAAGTTTTTTTCGAATTATAAAGTTCCAGACCCTGAATTCCCAAATGACCGAAGTAAAGATAAAATTGTTGAGTTCAGTAAATATGCTTGGGATAAATTACTTCATCCTAAAGTTACGGCTACCGAAATGTTAACTCTTTATTCCGAAGCAATTGAAGGAATGGAGAAAAATCCTAACATTCCACAACTGTTTCGCGACATTTTTAATAATGCCTATCTTCCCTATCGTGACCCTGAAACATTAAAATTGTTTCTAAAAACGATAGCAGAGTTTGAATATACGCATAGTGAAAAATTAGGCGATGCATTTGAATATTTGCTTTCGGTAATGGGTTCTCAGGGAGACGCTGGGCAATTCCGTACTCCTCGCCATATTATCGATTTCTTAGTTGCAATCATTAACCCAGATAAAAATGACACCATCCTTGACCCTGCTTGCGGAACGGCTGGATTTCTAATTTCTGCATTTAAACATATTCTGCTTAAATATTCAAAAGATAACAAGGAATCGCTAAATATATTTCAGTATAACCAATTAGAAAAGAAACCCTTCAATAATTTAGGAGACCAACTCACACCTGATGACCGAAAAAAACTAATTCAGAATTTCACAGGTTACGATATATCACCTGACATGGTCAGATTGAGTCTGGTTAACTTGTATTTACATGGGTTTAACACACCCAATATTCATGAATATGACACTCTAAGCAGTGAAGATAGATGGAATGAGACTGCTGATAATATTTTTGCCAATCCTCCATTTATGAGTCCAAAAGGAGGAATTAGACCGCATAAAAAGTTTTCCATCAGCAGCACTCGTAGTGAAGTGCTATTTGTGGATTATATTGCAGAGCATCTTAATATTAATGGCAAAGCTGGTATAATAGTTCCTGAAGGGATTATCTTTCAAAGCGGTACAGCATACAAAGAATTAAGAAAGATGTTGGTTGATAACTTTCTATATGCTGTGGTGAGCTTACCTGCTGGTGTTTTTAATCCATACAGCGGAGTAAAAACCTCAATTCTTTTAATGGATAAAGAAATTTCAAACAAACGAAATGAAATTCTTTTTGTAAAAATTGATAATGATGGTTACAATTTAGGTGCACAACGAACCGCCATTAAAGGCAGCCAGTTGGAAAAAGCTATTGAACTGACCCATGAGTTTTTAAAATCAGGCGAAATTGAAGACACAATGATTGCACATCTTGTTAATAAAAATGAGATTGCAACGAATGGAGAATATAATTTAAGTGGCGATAGATATAAAATTCAAGAATCAACAAATTCAAATTTTGAATTAGTTCCGATTGAAGATTTATTTGAATCAATTAGAAATGGCAGGAACGTTGAACAATTTGACCAGACTGGAAAATATCGGGTAACAAGAATTCAAACAATTTCTGATGGAACTGTTGACCTAGAAAAAACAAAGTGGACTAATGATATTGTTCCAGAAGACTATTTTATGAATGATGGTGATATTTTATTAAGCCATATCAATAGTATTGAGCATCTAGCAAAATCTGCAATATTTAAAGGTATAACAGAGCCTGTTGTTCATGGAATAAACCTCGTAAGATTTAAACCAGACAAGAATAAAATAATTCCTGAATTTGCCTCGGCAATTTTTAAGTCTGACATTTTTATTGAAAAAGCAAAAACATTTGCACAAAAAGCAGTTAATCAAGCAAGTCTTAGAATAGCTGATTTGAAGTCAATTCAAATTCCTCTACCTCCATTATACATTCAAAAAGACATTGTAACTGAATTAATAGGATATCAAAAAATCATTGAAGGAGCTAAAACTATTTTAGCTAATTATAAATCTAAAATTGATATTGCCCCTGAATGGGATATAGTGGACTTGGATTCCATTGTCCAAATAATAAGCGGTTTTGGTTTTAATAGTTCCGATTTTAGCGAAGACAATCCGATTCGCTGTATTAAAATTACAAATGTTGGTGTTCGAGAGTTTGTTGATGATGATTCTAGTCGTCTACCGGAATCATATTTAAAAGATTACTCAAGATATGTTGTAAATACTGGAGATTTAGTCATTTCACTGACTCGTACCATTATTTTAAGTGGTTTGAAAGTTGCAATTGTCCCCGCCTCCTGGGATAATACTTTAGTGAATCAGCGAGTTGCAGGAATAAAACCAACAGAGAAATCCAATATTGAATATGTATATCACTATTTATGTTCGGACTTTGTTTTCAAGTATGTCGAAGAACAATCAAGGTCTTTGATGCAACCAAACCTCTCAATTACTGATTTAAAAAAACTACCAATTCCAATTCCGCCAATTGAAATCCAAAATAATATTGTCAACCAATTAAAGATTGAGCAACAATTAGTAAATGCAAACAAAGAATTGATTGAAATCTTTGAACAAAAAATCAAAGATAAAATTGCTAAAGTTTGGGGGGAATAATCATGATAGCATTACAAAACATTGTAAATAGACATGATAAAGTTGCTTTCCTAATTGGTAATGGTCCCAATTTAGCAGCTCATATCATGCCCTCGTGGAAAGAACTTTTAACTTCTGCAGCTGACAGACCAATTACTTTTCAAGTGGATGGATTAACAAATACTGAGGTTTATGATTTGGTTGAACTTCATTCAGAAAATGGTCATGACGTTAAAGAAAGAGTAAAAGCAAAACTTGAATTATTGCCTTCTTACAATTTAGACATTCACAGACGTTTGATGGAGTTTGCAGCAACCAATAATTCGCCAGTTCTTACGACTAATTTTGATGAAGCCTTTGAAAAATCAGTTGATGCACAATTATTTCATATAGATTCTAAAGGTTTTACACGTTTTTATCCTTGGAAAACGTACTACGGTCACAGTCAGTTGACATTACCCACGGATGGATTTGGAATTTGGAAAATTCATGGTGATGTACGTTATAAAGACAGTATTCGGTTAGGATTAACTGATTACATGGGAAGTGCAGAACGAGCACGTAAACTCATTCATAACGGTGATGACCGTTTGTTCCAAGGAAAACGTCAGGAATTTTGGCAAGGCCATCAAACTTGGCTTCATATCTGGTTTAATCTTCCAATTGCAATTGTAGGCTTAGGTTATGGAATTGATGAAGTATTCCTGAGATGGCTTTTAATCGAACGGAGAAGGTATTTGAATATTTACAATGACCGTATGGAAGTTTACTACATTTCAAAAGGTGAACCAGCACCAGCAATCAATAACTTGATGCGAAATTTAGGAGTTGAAATTGTATTAATAAATGATTACTCAGAGATATATAGTTAATGGAGCCTTTTGAGCAATATCATCATTACAGCCAAAACCTGCTACTTGCACAGCATGAGGTTTCGGAAATTATCAAACACAATTTGACAAGAGGTGAAGTTCGTGAAGATTTCATTATTCAATATCTCACTAAATCCATTCAAGGTTGTTCAGAATTTCTTAAAAGAGGGTTCATTAATTTTGGCGAAGCAGAACAAAGTGGTCAAGTGGATATTCTTTTAGTAAAACGATTTGCAGAGTTAGTTGACGTTGGAAATAGAGATAATGTAATTGTAAATCCTGATGATTGCCTCATGGTAATTGAGGTTAAAAGCACATTGACAGGTACTTATCTAAACGATTTCAACACCGAAGCAAAAAAAATAAAAGAAGCAAATCCAAATGTAGTTTGTGGAATGTTTGCCTATAAATCTGAACTGGAAAAGAAAACAATCATGAAGCGTTGCGGACATGATTATAATTCTGAAACAAAGACCTATTTTGACGCTCTGACAAAAAAAGAACAATTACCGACCTTTTATCCATACATAGATTTCATCCTGCTACTTGACAAAGTTGAAGAAAACGAGACAGAAGAAGATTTGGAAATACAGGGTAGAAATCAGCTGTTCATGAGAAAAAGCGTTGAGATTGATGCAAGGTATTTTAAAGGAACTTACGACCCGGTGATTAGAAACCTTGTTGGACTTGTAAGAAGTTTACTAATAAGAGTGTAAAATGCCAACCCAACAGCCACACACATTGCCAAGCCGCACAAGCCCAAACACAATCCAAAGCGTGTCAAAGAGCCTGCAAAGCTAACTCAAGGACAGGAAGACAATGAAGCAAAAATGAAAGATAATTAACGAAAAGCATGAACAACGAACAATTATACAGCTTATTAGACGAATTGGTTTCCCTACCCGCTGAAACAGAATGGGTAGAGTTTAAATTGAACAAAGAAAGTATTACCAATGAGCAAATAGGCGAATATATTTCTGCTATGAGCAATGGGGCAACCATTGCCAATAAACCTTATGGCTATTTGGTTTGGGGCGTACAAGATGCGACACATATTATTAAAGGAACTAATTTTATTTTTACTATAGCCAAACAAGGCAACCAGGATTTGGAACTGTGGATGAGAAATCTGCTTCATCCAAAAATTAATTTCGAAATATATGAATTTAACTATTCGGGCAAAAAAATTGTTTTGCTTCGCATTCCTTCTGCCAAAGGAGAGCCAACCCATTTTCAGAAGAAAGCATATATTAGGATTGGCAGCAACAAAACTGATTTAAGAAATTTTCCTGACTATATCCGCATTATTTACAATTCACTGGAAGATTGGAGTTCAAAGATTATTCAAGAAGCCAAAATTGCCGATTTGGATAGTGAAGCCTTAAAGATTGCAAGAGATAAGTTCAAAGAAAGAAATACAAGAAGCAGTTTTTATGGGCAGATAGATAGTTGGGATGATTCAACATTTTTAGACAAGGCAAAAGTTAACATCAAAGGAAAGATTACAAATACCGCAATAATTCTGTTAGGAAAAGAAGAATCTTCTCATTTTCTACTTCCTTCATTGTCAGAAATTACATGGAAACTGGAGATAGAAGAAAAAGCCTATGAACATTTTGGCCCTCCGCTTCTTTTAAATACTACCAGAATTTTGCAGCAAATCAGGAATGTGAAATACAAATTCTTTCCTGATAATGAATTACTTTCAATTACTGTGAACAAATACGATACGCGTTCCATTTTGGAGGCTATGCATAACTGCATTGCCCATCAGGATTATTCTTTGAACAGCAGAATTATTGTTACCGAAAAAATTGATAAACTCATTTTTTCGAATGCTGGTTCTTTCTTTGAAGGAAATCCTGAAGATTATACGTCTGGTGATAAAACACCAGAACGGTATAGGAATTTCTGGCTGGCAAATGCTATGGTAAACCTTGGTATGATAGATAGGTTAGGCTATGGAATACACACCATTTATCTGGCTCAACGCCAAAGATTTTTCCCAATGCCTGATTACTTCTTATCCGAAAGAAACAAAGTAGTGCTTCAAATTTATGGTCATGCAATTGATGAAAACTATACTAAACTCCTGATTGAAAGAAAAGATTTGCCATTAGATCAGGTAGTTTTATTAGATAAGGTTCAAAAAAAACAAGCTATAACCGATTTAGCTGCCAATATGTTAAGAAAAGAGAAATTAATTGAAGGCAGAAAACCTAATTATTTTGTAACTGCTACTGTTGCTGAGGCTACTAATGATAAAGCAACTTATATTAAAAACAAAGCATTCGACAAAGGATATTACAAAAATTTGGTTATTGAATTCATTAAAAAATACAAAATGGCAAGTCGTGAGGATATTGATAAATTATTGATGGATAAATTATCAAATGTTCTTAATGATTCACAGAAGAGAAATAAGATAAGGAACCTACTTCATGAGATGTCTAAAAAAGATAGAACAATCTTTAATCAAAGTAAATCTACAGCTAAACCTGATTGGGTACTTACATCAAATAAGATAAGTTTAGATAGAGATTTAGATAAAGATTAAGATAGGGAAATTACATATCCATTTGATAATATGCATTATAGATGAAATTAATAGCCATGTTGGAGATAATCTTTAAGATAGAAATACTTTAAAAATCGAAGATGATAGAAAAAGTTTTAATTCAAAACATAGACAAGAACATGGACTGGCTGATTGTATTTCAATAGAGTGTGTTGTTAATAAGTGGTAAGTTAATAATGAACCTGGACAGAAACCAAGGCTAAATGTTGCCCACATCAAACGATACCAACCCGGAAATTGAAGGTAAAGCATGAAGGCCTGGCTGATAAGAATAAAAACTTTGCAAACAAACATTTTCAGAAATATGACAAAACATTTTATAGCCGTTTTACTCTTCACATTTCAGGCAATTATTTTGTCGGGACAGACCAATCAAATAAACATTCCGTTTCTTGAAACGATGCCTGAAATCGACGGGCTTCCCGAAAAAGAACCGAACGCACTTGAATGGCGTGATTTTTCGTACATCGAAAAAACAAGCGACCAAAATAACGATATTGGTGTTCACTACATGATTGGTTACAACTATAATTATCTCTATTTACTCATCGCGGCCGACACCGATTCAATCATCTATCGCGACCGCGCCTATCAGAATGGGGATGGCTTTCATCTGGTTATTGCCAAACCCGATTCCGGCAATTCAACGGCCGAATTTTATGTGCTGCGGTTCTCACCGGCAAACAAAACCAAAAACCAGCCTGCCCGTAAAGGCGTATGGTACTATAACATCGGCCTGTCCGGCAGGGGACTGGGTGCGGCAACACAATTCGAGTGCCGCCCGGCAAATGGCAAAAGTTATTTCGAACTTTTACTTCCCTGGAATGATGTTTACCCTTATCATCCCTTGTTTTCGGATAGCATCGGCTTTAACTTATGTTTCGTTAAAGCGCTTGGTGACAAAGAAAAGAACTTTTATTTCATGAAATATGATCAAAAAATTCAATGGGAGCAGAACAAGCGTACCTATTTGCCTGTCAAATTTGAAACACCCGACAGCATAACTACTTCCTGTTCCCTTGCCCACCTGCAGAAAAAAAACAATAAAGCCGGGGATGCATTAAAGATCAGGGTTGTTTCGTTCAGCCCTTCCTCAAACCATGCGAGCTATTATTTTACAATCCGTTCCGCCGATAATTATGTGTATTCCGATTTATACAAGGCCGTGGCCTTACCGAAAGGGATGAACACCAATGAATTCGGTTTACCTGTCGAAAAGCTTGCTCCCGGCGGATATAAAGTTGTATGGAAATGTTCGGATAATTCGGAGGGCGAAATTCCGCTAACCATCCTGCCGGAAATAAACGAAACGAACGAAAAAGCAGTCCTCGAAAAGGTAAAGAGCAAAATATCCACAGGCGACTACAACACCATGCTTTTCATGCTTCAGAATATTGCCAACGAATACAAAAATGTAAAAGCATACGAAACAGCAGGAAATATCAGGGAAAGCTATCTGACCTTTCTGAAATTATCGGATGATTTAAAAAGCAACGGCCGTTTGCCTGATAAAAATGGCGGTGTTGCGAGAAGGGCTTTTCTTTCCGGAATTGATCAGACCTTACAGCCTTACAGCATAAAACTTCCAGACGGCTTCGACCGAAACACGAAATACCCGCTTTACGTTATGTTGCACGGCAGCGGTTCTGATGACCAGGAAATGCTGAAAGGAAACTTAACCGAAAATAACTTCATCGAAATCGCTCCGTTCGGCAGGGGAACATCAAACTGTTTTACAACTGATGGAGCTGAGGTTGATGTGAAAGAAGCCATCGATGATGCCATAAGAAACTATCCGGTCGATACCACTAAAATTATCATTGCCGGCTTTTCGATGGGTGGATATGGAGCTTATCGCATCTTATACCAGTACCCACGATTATTCAAAGGGGTTGTCGTATTCTCTGGCCATCCGAACCTTGCTAGCAAATGGATGGGTGAAGGTTTCCCTGATTTCCTGATGGAAAAATACTTAGTGCCGTTTAAAAATGTCCCTGTTTTCATTTACCACAGCAAAAACGATTTGAATTGTCCCTATGACCTCACCAGACAACTTGTCGAAAAGTTAAAACAAGCGGGTGCCAGGGCTGAATTTGTGACTACTGAGGAAGGTGGACACGGTATTATTGATGCTGATGACCTTCCGGCTTATTATGTGTGGCTGAAAAATACGATAGAAAAATAATAAAGCGTATGTATAAAAAACTTTATTGGAAAAACTCAGCATTACTCCATACCTGCCTGATAAACCTGCTAATCATATTGGGGATGAGCGGCTGTAGTTCCCGGCCTGAGCCACAAAAAACAAAAAATAATGCAGCGGTTTTTCATGGAAGCCGTTTTGAGGCTTTTACCTTAAAGTTAAAGGCACTTCCCGAAAATGAACACGATCCTGCTGTAAAACTATACCTGTCCGAATTCCCGAAAACGCCGGTTTATGAGGCCGACAGTATTTTTAGCCTGTACTGGTTTGGAAAAGCAAAACAGATACTCCTTTACGGAGATCTTCAGGCAGGCTGGTCGGTACCCGATACCCTCATTCCAATTCCCTGCGGAGAATCTGCCTTTTTCCACGCTACTTATGTTGTACCTCCTGATGCCCGTTTGGATTACCAGTTCGAAATCGATTCGGTATTTATGACTGATGAGCGCAATCCTGTAATTACCCCAAGTGGATATGGTTTGCATTCCCAGATAGCCATGCCGGGATTTAAACCAAAACCTGTCAGGCAGTACCGGAAGGACATTCCACACGGAACCATTGATAGCCTCATGCTTATTAGTCAGGATCCCGGCATCCGGGCAAGGCAGGCAAAGGTGTATCTTCCGGCAGCTTACAATAAGCTTTCACAATTGCCGGTTTTGTATGTGCTGGATGGATTGGAAGCCATGGAATACATGTCGTATCCTTCTGTTTTAGACAACCTGATTGCCGATGGTAAGATTGAACCGGCGATGGCTGTCTTTATTCCTCCGGCCGAACGCGATAATGAGTTCATGGGCGACCAACACCAGGCTTTTATGGCTGCGCTTTGTGATGAATGGGTGCCAATTATTGATAATACCTATAAAACCGCTAACCTACCAGGTAAACGTGGTGTTACCGGTATCAGCAGCGGAGGACATCTGGCGTTGCTAACCGTTTTGAGCCGACCCGATATATTTCTATGCGGAGCCGGGCAATCTCCAACCCTTTCCGACGAAATTTATGATGCCTTACATGTCCTGCAGAAGGAAGTCAAAACCAACCCTGCCCTGCATATTTATTTTGATATCGGACGCTTTGATCTGGTGGATGGTACGATCGACGACGAAACATTCTTAAAGGCGAATGAGGATCTTCACCAGGTAATGGAACGCGAAGGCATACCACACGTTTTCCATGTTTTTAACGACGGCCACGAATGGGCCAACTGGCGGGAACGTACGGATGAAATTCTGAATTGCTTTTTCGGGAATTGAAGTAAAACGGAATGAAAACAGGAAATAATAAAATACATACAAAACCAGATTAGCAAAAGTCACACCTTTGCATGATAAAATTGACACTCATGATGACACACAAAAAGATCACGGGATTTTTACTGTTATGCACTTTGGTACTATTTAGTTCTTGCACGACTTACCACCTGAGTACAAAAAGTTTATTGTAACAGTTTGCCAACACACAAAAGGAAGAGAAAGTAAATATAATTTTTGCCTTACCATTCTTTTTTCCGGGTGTCGTAACCGGCAACAATTTAAGAACCATCGTTTGTCTTGATAAACACAACCAGGAACACACCATCCCGGTGACAAATCATACTGGTGTCAGAATTACAAAGAAAGACAAATCGAGGTGCACGTTTTATTTTGACACTTTAATTGTTCAGGACAGCATCATTAACGGAGCAAAATCTCATTTTCTGGGATTGAGTATTCATCCCATTAAACTTGACGATATCGAAAAAATCGAATTGCAGCGATAGATTTTCATATTAATAAACACAGCCTGATCTGCCCTGCCAAAAAAGAGCCCTGGTCCTTTTATAACCGGATTGAAGCGCATCCCAAAGCGCAAATTTTACCTGTGTTTCAGTACAGGCATTGATAGCTTCGTTTGTTAATCTGTAAGCCGGGTGGCTTTCTTAATTCAAGAACTATAGCATTCGCAACTACTTTTAGAGGAATCCGGAAAACCTGAAAATCAAAGAAAGTTCCTGTTGACGAATTCCTGGAACTTTGCCTTATACTGATCGCTTACAGGAATATAGGTTTCACCAAAAACAATTCGGCTGCGTTCGATGGTTTCGACCTTCCCGAGATTTACGATAAACGAACGGTGCACACGCATGAAACGGTCGGCAGGAAGTTTTTGTTCGAGCGATTTCACCGAGTTGAGCGATAAAACCGGTTTATCATCCGTTTGCAGATAAACTTTCACATAATCTTTCAATCCTTCGATATAAAGAATATCGTTATAGTTGATCCGCCTTATCCGGTATTCCGATTTAACGAACAAAAACCTGTTATCGGCTTCGAGCACCGGTAAAGCTGCCCGCTCCAGATCGATCAGTTTTTTTGCTTTTTGGGCGGCTGTCAGAAATTCCTCATAGCTGAATGGCTTCAGCAAATAATCGACGACGTTCAGCTTGAAACCTTCCAGGGCATATTTGGCATAAGCCGTGGTAAAAATAATCTTGGATGTGTCGTGTACAATCCTGGTCAACTCAATTCCCGTGAGGTCTGGCATCTGGATGTCGAGAAAAATCAGGTCGATCACATCTTCTGAAAGAAATTCGACTGCATCCAACGGGTTATCAAATTCACCAACCAGTTCCAGGAAGGGCGTTTTACGGATATATCCGGCCACCAGCTTTAATGCGAGTGGTTCATCGTCGATTGCAATGGCACGTAGTTTCATCACAATCAGGATTTTGTTTCCAAATGAAGCTCAACCATGAAGTCATCGTTAGTTTGGACGATCTTTAAATGATGCTTTCCGGGAAACAACAGCTTCAACCTTTTTTGAACATTTTCGAGCCCGATTCCTGTATGTTGGCCCTCAACATGCTGACCTCCGGCGGCAATGCTGTTTTTTATGATAAGACTGATCTGTGTTCCATCAACCGTCATTTTTATGTCGATAAAAGATTGCCCGCGATTACTTACGCCATGCTTAAAAGCATTCTCGACAAAAGGTATAAATAAAAGCGGCGGGATACCTAAATCGGTGAAATTTTCGGGAAGGGCGACCGATAACCCCACTTTGTGGTTCAGACGAAGTTTCATCAAATCGATATAATGGGTCAGGAATCCGATTTCGTCGCTGAGCATAACTTTGCCTTGTTCCGAATCGTAAAGCAGATAACGCATCAGTTTCGACAATTTAAGGACAGCCTCACGGGCTTCGCTGGCATCAATTCCGATTAGCGAATAAATGTTGTTTAAAGTATTGAAAAAGAAATGCGGACTAATCTGATTTTTAAGATAGGCCAGTTCCGAATTCAGCCTTTCCTTTTCGAGTTCCTTACGTTCTTTCTCATGCCTGGTCAGCTTTTCCAACACTCCCAGCCCCAGCGAAAATCCGCAGATCAAAACAGAAGTGAAGAAATATTCGTACATCATAAATTGCCGGATCGGCGGCTTGATGACGTCTTTGCCTTTATTGAGTTCATTCATCACTTTTGCGATTTGCTCCTCACGTTCCTTGTCAAAAAACACAAAATCATTAAAATACCACATCAAAAGCGACAAAAGGATAATTAATCCGGCTGCCGACAGAAAATATTGAAGATGCTTTTCGTTAAGGTAAAGCCGTGGAACAAGCAGCCGGTAATTGATGTAAAAAAGCAATCCGTAAATGGCAGTATTGGTGTAAAAATGATACAAAAAATGACTGTTTCCACCCCCATACGTATTGATGAGATAGCGTGGGATCAGGATGATAATCCCCCACGCCAGAACATGCAGGGCGATTGGCAGCTTTTTATTCGACAAAATTTTCATTTTCTACCGTATGCTTTATTTTGACCAAAAATAACGAATTAGACCTTTGTTAACTTCATAAAACGCAAACTAAATTTGCAACGAACTTCACCCTCCCAAATTTCAATTTTTTCATCATTCCAATTTTCCATCATTCCATTATTCTTATTCTCCATTATTCCATCTTACCCTTTTCTCATTTTTGTTTTCTTCCATGCATTACCATAAAAATTATGTACTCTAAAGCTGGTAATGAATCACAGGTGTTTTATCTTACCTTTATTCATACCGCAAAGCGTCAATCGGATTTAAACCGGCGGCTTTCCTCGCCGGATACCAGCCAAAGAAAATGCCTATGGCCGAGCAAACCGCGAAGGAAAAAACGACCGCAGTAGTCATTATCACCACGGGCCAGTTCATGATTGAACTGATTAGTTTTGTTGCCAGAATACCCAATAAGATACCAATTGTACCTCCGGTCATACTCAGCAGGAACGACTCCACCAGGAACTGCATCATGATGTCGCTGCCACGGCCTCCCACCGACAAACGTAATCCAATTTCCTTTGTGCGCTCAGTAACCGACACATACATGATGTTCATAATACCGATTCCGCCTACAAGTAATGAAATACCGGCAATTGCACCAAGCAGGGCCGTCATTATATTACTTATCGATGTAAAAGTCTGAACCAGTTCGGATTGTGACATCACCCTGAAATCGTCGGGTTGGCCCGTTTTGATTTTGTGGGTGCGACGCAAAGTCTGGGTTAACTGGTCGATGGCGAGATCGTTCTGGCCTTCGGTAGCTGCCGAGGCAAAAATTCCCTGGATGTAAGTTATCGAAAGAATTCTCTTCTGAACGGTGGTGTAAGGAGCGAGCAACAAATCGTCCTGATCCTGGCCCATCCCGTTTTCGCCTTTTTCAGCCAAAACACCAATAATCTTAAACGGTATGTTGTTGAACCTGATGGTTTGTCCGATGGGATCTTCCCCTTTATCGAAAAGGTTTTCGATAACGGTTTGGCCGATAAGACAGACTTTTGCATAGGTCTTAATCTCCCTTTCAGTGAAAACCCGTCCCGATTCCAGCTTATATTTCCTGATATCGAGATATTTCGCGTTGACGCCATAAACTGAACTTGGCCAGTTTTTGTTGCCAAAAACCACCTGTCCGCCCGAGCGAACTTCCGGGGAAACGGCACTAATAGCCGGACAATCGTTTTCCACTGCCACAGCATCAGTCAGTTTCAGGCTCTGTGCATCACTGTTCCCAAGACGCACACCTCCTCGCTGCTCCGATCCCGGCATGGCGAAAATCAGGTTTGTCCCCATCCCCGACATCTGGTCTTCGATGCTCTTCTTGGAGCCCTGTCCAATAGCCAGCATAGCAATCACGGATGCCACGCCGATAATGATGCCCAGCATGGTGAGGAATGCCCTGAACTTATTCCGTTTTAAGGCATTCACTGATATTTTTAAAGTGTTCGAATAGTTCATCACAATCTGTGTTAATTATTGGTCTTCCTCCACGGGTAAACTCTTTAGTATGTCGGCAGCAATTAAGCGGTTTTCTAAACGCTCTTCACGGATAAGATAGCCATCCCGGAAGACGATATTCCTTGTTGTCAGACGGGCAATATCAGGTTCATGGGTTACGAAAACGATGGTTTTTCCCTTGTCGTTCAAGTCCTGTAAAAGGGCCATAATTTCATAGGATGTCCGGGTATCCAGGTTACCAGTGGCTTCATCAGCCAGAATAACCACCGGTTCGTTTACAAGCGACCTTGCAATGGCAACACGTTGTTGTTGCCCTCCCGACAACTGATTGGGCATGTGATACATCCGGTCGGCCAGGCCAACTGATTCCAGTGCGGCCATCGCCCGTTCACGCCGTTCGCGCGATTTAATTTTTGAATTGTAATAAAGCGGCAATTCAACATTTTCGAGCGCCGTGGTTCGTGGCAACAAATTGTACGATTGAAACACAAATCCCAGTTTAAGATTCCTTAAGCCGGCAAGTTCATTTTTACTCATTTCGCCCATACTTACACCATCCAGAATATAACTTCCGCTTGTTGGTTTATCAAGGCAACCCATGATATTTAACATCGTTGACTTACCCGAACCGCTGGCTCCCATTATGGCAACAAACTCTCCAGCCTTGATTTCGAGATTGACACCTTTTAAGGCATGAACCGTGATTTCACCAACATAAAAATCCTTTTTCAGGTCCCTTACTTCGATAATTGTTTTGGCTTCAGGCATGGCTACTGATTTTTTCTGTTGCTACCCGGTCGTTGTGGCATAAATGGACTCCGTACAGCCTTTGTTGTTTCTTTTGTGTTTTGCGAGGCGGCATTCAGTGCAAAAATCACTTCGTCGCCAGGCTCTAAACCGGATAACACCTCGTAATTAATTTCATCGGTTTCACCCAGTTCCACCTTTTGAAGATATATTTCGTTACCTTTTTTTAACCAGACGGTTTTTCCTTTAACCCATTCCTTTTCCATCTCCGGGGCAGGAACCTTAAGATTGATTTCGGGATGACTCTCCAGGTAAGTACTCCAGCTTTGCTGATCAGGTTTAAAATACAATGCCTTTGAGGGCAGCAGGACGATGCCTTTTTTTTCGGTGACATAAAAATTCGCATTGGCAGTCATTCCGGGCATCAGCATTTTTTGAGGATTGGGTGCATTAACAATGACAGTGTAAGTTATCACATTTGAACTCTCCACCGGCTGGAGCCGTATTTCGGTCACTTTTCCTTGGAAGCTTTTGTCGGGGTATGCATCAACGGTAAATTCGACCCGCTGACCAAGTTTTAACCTGCCAATATCGGCTTCATCCACCTTGGCTTCAACCTGCATCTGCGTAAGGTCGTTGGCAATGGTAAACAAGGTTGGCGTACTAAAACTTGCAGCCACAGTCTGACCTTCATCAACGGCACGATCCAAAATAATTCCATCGATGGGTGAATAAATGGATGCATATTCGAGGTTGATTTTGTTTTTATCATAAACCGACTGTGCGTTTTTTAAGTCGGCCAATGCCTTGTGATAATTGTAAACCACAAGGTCGAAATCAGACTGGGCAATTAATTTTTTTTCGGCCAGGACTTTAAAACGATCATAAGTGGCTTTCTGGTAATCTACTTCAGCCTGTGCATTATCGACGGAAGCCTTGCTTTGTTCAAGCGTAGCCAGTAGCGGGGTTTCGTCGAGTTTCGCAAGTAATTGACCTTTTTTTACCTGTGAATTGAAATCGACATAAATCTTTTCGATCACACCTGATACCTGTGTTCCCACTTCAACGGTCACCAGCGCTTCGATGGTTCCTGTGGCCGTAATAATATCACTCATGTCGCCACGGTTTACTTTTACAGTTTCAAGTTCGACCGACTGTTTTTCTTTGCTGTACGACCTGTAAATTACAAAACCAATAATCAATACGACTACAGCAACGGTAATAAAAATGATTCTCTTTTTCATTTTGAAAATTTAAAAGGTTAATGGTGTTCCTTTATAGAAATCCAGTATCTTATAATTAAAAACCAGTTTGTATTTTGATTGAAGCAAATTGCTTTCAGATGTAATCAGGTTGGTTTTTTCGAAGAGGTAGTCAACCGAATTCATCAGGCCGTTATCAAACTTTTCGATGGCCACCTGGTTTGATTCTTCTGCCGCCTGATATTGCTCCAGACTGGCTTCATATTCCGCCTGTGCGGTAACCACATCAACTGCCGCCTGCTCAATTTCTTTCCGGAGCTGATTCTTCGTATCGGTCTCCGTTAATTCGGCATCTGCCACACCAATCCGGGCCAGACCAATATTTGTTTTGACCTGTTTACGCTGGAAAACCGGAATCGACAATGTTAATCCAACTGCCGGACTAATTTTGTTTTTAAACTGCTCGGAATAATTAAATCCGTTTAGCAAACTCGAATAACTGGTTCCAAGTCCGGCATCCAGAGACAAACTCGGGATCATATCGGCTTTGGCGATTTTTTCGTCCAGCATTGCGCTTTGCTTATTCAGCCCTGCCTGCATAATCTGCGGCTTGATGGTTAAAGCCGTCTCATAAACCTGGCTGGCATCAGGCTGCCGGTTTTGATTGAGCAAGCCTTCCAGACCAGGCGACACTATTGAAAAGTTATCGTTCACCGGCAGCTCCATAAGCTGCATCAGATTTACCCTGGCAATGGCCAACTGGCTTTTTGAATTGGCAAGGGTGAGTTTTTCGTTGGCCAACTCCGATTTGATTTGCAAATAATCGGATTGTGAAATTACGCTAAGGTCAAGCCGTTCTTTCGCCAATGCAAGTTGTTGGGTTGTGGCCTCGATTTGTTTCTCCGCATTGATAACGCTTTCCTGTTCATATAAAACCTGTAAAAAGGCATTCAGAATGTTCAGCTCGATCGATTCTTTAATGGTTTCGGTGTAATATTGACTGCCCTGAAGATTCAATTCCGATTGTTTAATCTGGTTATTGATTTTCATACCATTATACAGTGTCATACCCGAATTTACCGAATAACTGGTACCATTTGAGCCTTGCAGACTGCCATAACTTCCTGTTTGTGTATTGATGCTTTTGTTCCAGTCGAAATTCTGACGCACTGAAGCATCTAAGGAAGGAAGCCTGGAAGCTTTGGCCTGCGATGTATAAAGCTGATCCCGCTCTCCGGATAAAGCAGCCTGCTTAACCTGGATATTTCTGCTTAAAGCATAGCTGATGCAATCGGTGAGGGACATTGGTTTTTCCTGAGCGAAACCACCCGATACAGTTGCTATAATCATCATGCTTATTAAAAAAAACCTATCCTGCATTCTTTTCATACATTTCGTGAATTTATGGGTAAAAGTACTTTGGCTCCTGCGTCCAAAAAAAAGGAATAGATGTTTGGGTTGATTTTATCGACACATTGCCCGAAAAAACTTACGAATCGTCCTGATCACTTTTTGTCCTTAGCGTTAAATCCGGCTGTAAATAAATTAATTCAGATGGAAAATGATTTTTGTCCTTTTATTTATGTTTATTACGAACTTCCTTACACAGGCAAACCCTGACCCGTTTCTATGCTGGAATATAAATGAATCCCATATTTTGAATGATGGGTTGTTAATTTCATCAATCAGCTATTTTGAAACGGCTTCAAAATAAGTGGTATCCGATGCAAAGGCCGTAAAAATACCTCTCCCGTTCCTGATATTGGTATAAGGTTCTGTCAGGTTGATCTTGTGTGTGGAGGTGTACTGGCTGAGCTCTGCAAATTCTGGATTAACCCTGAAAATCACAAGTTCATAGGTTCCGAAATAACGTATCTGGGGAGGGACAATGTTGAGTAAATTGCTTGTGGAAGGCGAGGTACCAATACTGGTAGGCTGGTCCTCGAATTCAGCGTTTACAGGCGTAGGATCCTCCTCGATATTGGTGGCTACCATATAAAAATAGTCGTTGTCGGTATTATCCCAGGTGACTTCGATGGGTTCAACTCCGCTTCCTCCCCAGCCCCCCATCGATACGGAAATGGAAGTTTTTGACAGTTC
>Ga0172370_10002571_pt1 | contig 26047 bp, 18 predicted proteins | sample LakKiv5m_FD_114538 | JGI IMG/M metagenome (GOLD analysis project Ga0172370, IMG submission 114538) | Freshwater microbial communities from Kabuno Bay, South-Kivu, Congo - kab_022012_11.5m | ecosystem: Environmental > Aquatic > Freshwater > Lake | place: Democratic Republic of the Congo...
CTGCGACGACAAGAACCCATGCACCGACGACAAGTGCGACGACGCCACCGGCGGGTGCATCTTCGCCGCGAACACGGCGGTCTGCGACGACGGCGACAAGTGCACCGCCAACGACGCATGCGACTCCGGCACGTGCAAGCCGGGCGTCGCGCCGGACTGCAACGACAAGAACCTCTGCACCGACGATTCGTGCGACAAGGCGCTCGGGTGCGTCAACAAGCCGAATGCGCTGCCCTGCGACGACACGGACATGTGCACGACGGGCGACGTCTGCGCGAGCGGCACGTGCGCGGGCGCGCCGAAGGCCTGCGACGACAAGAACGTCTGCACGGACGACTCCTGCGACAACAACAGCGGCAACTGCACGTTCATCGCGAACACGGCGGTCTGCGACGACAACAACAAGTGCACGTCGAGCGACGTCTGCCTCGACGCCAAGTGCGCCGGTGTGCCCAACTCCGCGTCCGCCTGTGACGACAAGAACCCCTGCACGGACGACTCGTGCGACCCGGCGCTCGGCTGCGTCAACGCCCCCAACTCGGCGGCGTGCGACGATGGCAGCGGCTGCACGACGAACGACGTGTGCGGCTCGGGAAAATGCGGCGGCACGCCCAAGGTCTGTGACGACGCCAACGTCTGCACGACCGACGGCTGCGACGCGGCGTCTGGCAACTGCGTCTTCGTCTCGGCCGACGGTGCGAAGTGCGACGACAAGAACCCGTGCACCAGCAACGACGTCTGTACCAGCACGATCTGCACGGCGGGCGCGCCGGTCGCGTGCGACGACAAGAACCCGTGCACCTCGGACGCGTGCAACACGACCACGGGCCTGTGCGAGTACAAGCCGGTGGCGGAGTTGACGCCCTGCGACGACGGCGTCGCCTGCACGGCGCTGTCCTACTGCACGGCAGGCAAGTGCGCGGGTACCTCGTGGACCTGCGACGTCCTCAAGGATCCCTTCGACTGCAACGTCGACAAGGGCTGGACGCTGACGGCGAACCCGAACACCTCCAATGTGCGCTGGGCGATCGACGGCACGCCGAACCCGCCGATGGCGTTTGGTGGGGGTGGCTGCTCGCTCAACCTCAATGACGGCTCAGACTACTGCAACCAGACGCAGTGGGGCTGCGGTCAGGTCACAGCCGTGGCGACGTCGCCCGCGCTCGACGCGACGAAGGTGACGGGCCGGCTCAGCTTGACGTTCCAGAGCTGGCTCGACGTCGACACGACGAGCGGCGTCGACGTTCCGCGCGTCACGCTCGCGACGATGGACGGATCGACCATCCAGGCCAACGTCAACCTCTCCAAGTCGAACCTGAAGACGTGGACGCTCCAGACGCATGACATCTCAGCGGTGCGAGGCCACACCTTTACGATCGGCTTCACGCTCAACAACATGGACGGCAACGGCAACACTGGCGCAGGCTGGTTCATCGACGACGCGAAGATCGCCGTGACCGAGGAGTGCGGAAACGGCCTCGACGACGACGGCAACGGGACCACGGACTGCAAGGACCCGGGGTGCAGCGGCTCGACGGCCTGCTCGGGTCTCTCGTTGCCCTGGACCACGGGGCTCGACTGCGGAGGCGTATGGGGGGGCGCGTTCTCGCTGCCGACGGCGGGCGTGGGCTGGGCCATCGACAGCTCGCCGAACCCGCCTGGGGCCTTCGGCGGCGGCGGCTGCTCGCTCAACTTCAACAACGGCACGAACTTCGACGGCAAGGTCAACGGCATCTCGGTGCAGGTCTCCGGAACCGCCTCCTCCCCGCTGCTCGATGGATCGGCCGTCGCCGCCGCGGCCGTGACGTTCCAGTCCTACACCGCGGCGGAGGCCGGCCTGGCCAAGGACAAGCGCTTCGTGGAGTTCTCGGTCGACGACTTCGCGACGGTCGCCTACTCGCAGCAGCTGCCGAACCAGCTGCTCAACGCGTGGCAGTCGGTCCTCGTCAGCAGCAACGCCATTGCGGGCAAGAAATTCCGCGTGCGCGTGCGCTTCGACTCGGTCGACGGACTGAACAACACGGGCGCGGGCTGGTTCGTGGACACCCTCCAGGTGCGCGCGGCGGAGGATTGCGGCAACAACAAGGACGACGACGCGGACGGTCGTGTCGACTGCGCAGACATCGACTGCTATGCGCAGTCGAAGTGCCAGATCTGGGGCAGCACCTTCGAGTGCGGCGACGCCAGCTGGAGCTACAGCGCCGGCCAGAACGCCGCGCAGGGCGGGCAGCCGCAGGTCGCGTGGGCCATCGACGGGTCGGCGCAGAACCCGGGCTACTACTCGCCGTCGTGCAGCCTGAACTACAACAACGGGACCTACTTCGCCGTCTCGAACGGCAGCAACAACGGCCGCGCGCAAGGCTGGGCAGTCTCGCCCGAGATCGACGCAACCAAGTTCAAGTCGATCCTCGTGTCCTTCTGGTCCGACCAGGCGACCGAGCCCTACAACCAGCAGCAGGCCAACTACGACCTGTGCTACCTCGAGGCGTCGCTCGACAATTTCCAGTCGCAGCCGGCCTACAGTCAGGTTCTGACGCGACAGAACAAGATCGGCCTCTGGTCGTTCGAGTCCTTCGAGCTGCCCTCCGGCCTCGCGGGCAAGAAGCTCCGGCTGCGCTTCCGCTTCGACTCCGTAGACAGCGCGTACAACCAGTACGCGGGCTGGTTCGTCGACAACCTGCTGCTGCTCGGCAACCCGCAGTAACGCGCCCCTCCCGCAGGTGCGCTGCGCCACCTTCCGCGCTACGATGCCGCTCGGGAGGGAGCTTCATGCGCGCGCACACCTCGCTCGGATCGGCACGGCTCGCCACGTTGGGCGGGCTCCTGGTCCTCTTGAGCGCCCCCGCGTGTGGCTCGCACGAGGCCGCGCCGCTCGATGGGGGCGCCGTGGAGGGGGACGGCGGTGATGCGCTCGCCGATGTGCCCGTGCAGGCAGACCTGACCGAGATCAGCGAGACCGCCGACGTTGAGCCCGACCTCGCGTCTCCCCCGGACATCCTCGACGCGAGCCTTGCCGAGACCGGCGACACGCTGCCCGATGCGGTGGGTCTCGCGATGCCCGCGACCTGGCCGGACGATCTCCCGCCCGGTGTGGTCGCGGTGCCCCTCGCGCACGCCTCGCTCTCGAACCTTGGTGAGTCCGCGCCGCTCAAGGCCACGCTGCCGCCCAAGACGGTGGGCTTCGCGGCGGTGCTGCTCGGCCAGCACCCGGGCTTCTTCGAACTCTCGAAGGCCACGTCTCCAAAGGGTTATCCGCTCGCAAAGGGGCAGTGCACGGCAGTGTGCGTGAGCTGCGCGAACCGCGTCGGCGCCTCGCCCGGCACTGGCACGGCGCTCTTTCCCTCGTCGAGCAACGTCACGATTACCGGCGGCGCTTGGGACTTCAAGGCCTGCGCGTTCCAATGGTTCAAGCAGGGCAACAAATTCCAGCTCGGCCCCTGGCACAGCGCGCCCATCGACATCCTGCTCTTCGCCAAGACGAGCGCGGACGGCCTCGTGCCCGACAAGGGCAGGCTGCGCATCGTCGTGCACCTCACCGGCGGGGCGGGCTTGACGGCCGCCAACGCGCCGACCGACGCGCGCATGCAGGCCACGATAGCGACGGCGACTACGTTGCTCGGCGCCGCCGGCATCACGCTGGAGGTCGCGGGCTGGCGCGACACGATGCCCGGCCACGAGGTGGTGGAGCTGCCCGAGGACCTGACCACCACCGGGGCCAGCAACTTCGACCTGCTCGCTGTGCAGGCCAAGGGCGTGCCCGGCGCCCACATCGACGTGTTCATCGTCGACAAGCTCATCGGCGGCACGGAGGGCAAGGGCGTGGTCGGCGGCGTGGCCGGCGCGATTCCCGGGCCCGCGTTTTATCACGGCATCCCGCGGGCAGCGCTGGCCCTCGCGCTCGGCATCTACGGCGAGGACGGTGCGTTCGCGGGCTACGCGCTCGCCCACGAGATCGGGCACTACCTGGGGTTGTGGCACGTCACGGAGGCCGATGGCGAGATGAACGATCCGCTCGACGACACGCCCGCGTGCACAAAGGTGGACGACGGCAACGCCGACGGTGTCCTCGTCGGCGACGAGTGCGCGGGCAAGGGAGCAGACAACGTGATGTTCTGGCTTGCCGGCGCGAACAATCCGGCGTTCTCGGGGGAGCAGGGCGCGGTGATGCGCGCCAACCCCCTGGTGCTGCCTCCCTGAGCCTACTTCGACGCGTTCGTCGTCGGCAGCCCGTCCTCGAGCGCAAAAACCGGCGAGTTCCGCGTCGTTCCCACCCCACCGTGCGTGTCGTCGGGTGTCATGCGCAGGCTGATCTTCGCCTTCGGATCGATCCCCTTGACGTTCCACAGCAGCACGTGAGGCTTGCCGGGCGGTGTGGGCAGCGACGACAGCGCAAGGTGCCCGTGACCGCCCACGTCTTCGACGATCGGCGTGGCCTTGCCGGCCGCGTCGACCCACGCGACCACGACATCGACGGGATCGGTGTCGAGATCCACGAGCCACAGCCCGAGCTGCGCCTGCTCGGTCGAGAGCAGTTCCACGGGCCCGAAGCCGAAGATCTCGGGTGCGGCGTTTTTCACCTGCACCGCGCGATGGCACGCTTGCACACCGATCGCGAGCACGAAGACGCAGAGGAGGAGGGGCAGGCAAGGTCTCGTCACGGCAGCTCTCCGTCGTTGGGGTGGAACACGAAGGGATACAAGATGTTCGCGTGCTTCTCGGTGGTCGAGGCGGGCAGGCGCATGGCGTTGGCCTCGCGCGCGAGACAGTCCGACAGCGTGCGGTTCGGGGTGCTGGCGCGGGTGACGCGCGCGTTGCTGACCTGGCCCGAAGGGGCGACGTCCATGCGCACGCGCGCCTCGAGCGCGGGGCGCGTGGCGGCAAGCGGGAACGCGTCGCGGTAGCAGCGCCGGAATTCGGCTCGACGTGCCTCGACGGCGGCCAGCAGCATCGCTGGCGTGACATGCCCCTCAGTCGCGGGACCTACGGTCGCTCCCACGGTCGCGAGGTCAGCTTGGTGGACCTCGAAGGGCGACCAGGCCCGCGTGAGCGTGACGAGCCACGCAAAGCCGGTGGTCAGCAGGATCGACACGAGTGTGCCCCAGAACACCTTCTGCCGGCCTCGCAGCGGCCCGCGATCGGCCTCCGGGACCTCGGGTTGCCGCGTTGCGTTCGTGTCGTCTTCTGGCTCGAAGGGCACCATGGAGCGCGGAGGCTACCTTGCGCCCGTGCGCGTGCCAAGCGCGTCGCATTGCCGTCGTGTAGGTGCTAGCCTCGGCGCGCCGCGACGCCGCGCGGACACGAGGGACCGATCGAGCGACCTCGCCGGATTCCACCGCACCACGAGGAGGCGCTGTCCAATCTGGACCTCCTCCCCATCGAGCCTGCCGAGCGCGACTGGTCCCCGCTGCACGTCGCCGCTTCGCAGATCTGCGGTGCCGCGTCGCTGCCCTCGTTCGCGCTCACCGCGTGGCTCGTCGCGTCGGGCTGTACACCGCCCCAGGCGCTCGCGGCGGTGGTGCTCGGCGCGGCCCTGGCACTCGCTCCCACGGTCCTCGGCTCGCACCCGGGAGCATCCTGGGGGATCCCGTTCGCCGTGCTGGCGCGCGCGTCGCACGGCGTGCGCGGGGCGCGCGTGGTCGTCGCGTTGCGCGTGGTCGTGGGCTGCGCGTGGCTCGGCTTGATGGCGCGGGTGGCCGCGGGCGAGCTCGGCGCCGCGCTGTCCCTCGGGAGCGACCCGAGCCCCCGGATCGCCCTGTTCGTCGCCTGCGCGCTGCTCGCGATCCTGCCCGCCGTCTGCGGGCACGCCGCGCTCCGCCGCGTGCTCACCGTCCTCGCGTGGGGTCTGCTCGCGCTCGCGGCGATCCTCATCGCCCGGCATCCGAACCACCTCGACCTGCTCGCCTCCCTGCGCGGCGGTGCCGAGCTTCCCGACGCCGCGGGCGTCCCCGGCTTCCTCACGAGCCTCGGTCTCACGAGCGCATTCTGGGCGACCCGCGCGCTCGGCACCACCGACCTCGCTCGCCGCGCCGCATCCAAGCGCGGCGAAGCCATCGGCCTCGCGTGCGGCGTGCTCACGGGCGCGCTCTGTTTCGGCCTCGCCGCCCTCGCGATCGACGCCCGCGCGGCCTTTGGCGCAGATCCTCCCCTCGGCATCGCGGTCCGCCGCGCCTTCCTCGTGCTCGGCGCGCTCGCCTCCGCGACGGCCGCCGTCGGCGAATCCATCCCGCTCGACCTCGCCTCCCTCGCGCCCCGCGTCGTGCGCGCTCGCCTCGGCGCCGCGCTCTGCCTCGTCGTCAGCATGGGCGTGCTCGCCTGGCGCCCCGGCGACCTCATCGCGAGCGACCCGCCCGGCGCCTTCCTCGCGAGCTGGCTGCTCGACGTCTCGATCCTCGTCGGCCCAGTCTGTGGCATCATCCTCGTCGACTACTTCCTCATCCACCGCGCGCGCCTCGACATCGACGATCTCTACCGCCGCGACGGCGAGTACGAATTCAGCGGCGGGTGGAACATCGGCGCCTTCATTGCGCTGCTCGCGGGCCTCGGTCCGGTAGCGCCCGGACTGTGCGCGAGCCTCGGTCTCATCCGCGCCGACGCGGTGGGGGCGCTTTTTTCGGCCATGTACGCGCAGGGCTGGCTCGCGAGCTTCGCGGTCGCGGGGCTCGTGTACTACCTGCTCATGAAGATCCGAACGGCCCTCATGTCGGCCGCGCGCATTGCTCCCACCTGAGGTTGCGCCCCAGAATCCACCGTCGATCCTCGCTTGCGCGGGAGCGTGGACCATGGCAGCCTGCCGCGTGTAGCTCACAGCGCCAGACTGGGAGGTCGAGTTTGAAGAAGCTCGTAGAAGTTGCCCACGACCCGAAGCCGAGGCGACTGAAGAAGCCGCGCCCGGCCCCCGTCATCGAGTCGCCTCGCGAGGACGGAGGGCGCTACGGCCTGCCCGTACCGATCCCCACACAGGATCCGGCCGAGGCCTACGGTTCGCTCGCTCGCCGCCACCGGCCTGTTCGGCGCGACGGACGCACGTTCGAGTCGGGTGAGCCCTGGGCCGATCCGCACGAGATCTGCACGATCCTCTACGAGGACGAACACCTGCTCGTCGTCAACAAATCCAGCGGCTTTCCCGTCCACCCCGCCGGTTCCTACCTGCACCGCACGGTCCTGCACGCCCTGCGCGCGCTCGGGTACAAGGACGTCAACCCGGCGCACCGGCTCGACCGCGAGACGAGCGGCGTGCTGGTCTTCACACGTACGGTCGAGGCGAGCCGCCGCCTGCGCCGCATTTGGCGCTCCGACAAGTGCATCAAGGAGTACGAGGCCATCTGCGAGGGCGACGTGCCCGGTGGTTTCGGCCGCATCTCGCTGCCGATCGGCCTCGATCTCGCGAGCCCCGTGCACATCCGCCGCGCCGTGCGCCCGATCGAGGAGGGCGGCCGTGTGGCCGTGACCGAGTGGCGCCTCGTCGCGCGCGGCCGCGGCCTCACCCGGCTGCGCCTGCGCCTGCGCACCGGCCGCTGCCACCAGATCCGCGTCCACCTCGCAGCCATTGGCCACCCGATCGTGGGCGACAAGATCTACGGTGGCGACAGCCAGCTCTACATTCGCTTCATCTCCGACGCGATGACAGAGGCCGATCGCGAGCGGCTGCGCATCCAACGGCACGCCCTGCACTGCACCCGCATCGCGTTTCCGCACCCGATCTCGGGCGACCAGATGGACTTCTGCCTGCCGATGCCGCAGGAGCTGCTGCTGCTGATGCCTGGCGCCTGGGTCATCGACCCGGCGCAAGCCTAGCGTTTATACAACCTACTTCTGCTTGGGCTTGCTCGTCGGCGGGATCCAACGCAGCAGCGTCCCGGCGTCGCCGCTGACCCAGTAGTCCTTGCCCGACGTGCTCGCGCCAAAAAGCGTTGCGATCACATTGGTTTCCAGTTGGATCCATGCCTCGCCGTCGAAATGCGAGGCCGCTCCCGTCGTGCCGACCGCGAGGATGTCGTCCGGCCCGCGCCCGACGAGGCCGCGCACGGTGTTGTCGCCCTTTTGCGGCTGGTAGGTCCACGCCTTGCCGTCCCAGTGGATGAACGCGGCCGTGCCCTGGCCCGAGGCCTCGCCCGCCGCCCAGATGTCGTCCTTCGACGCGCCCCAGATGGCGTACAACGAGGCCGTGACCTTCGTCTTCTTCGGTGGATCTCCGGCCATGTAGGGCTCGATCGACACCGGGGTCCAGCCGCCTCCGCCGAAGTGCGCCACGAGCGCGTCGTCGCCGACCGCCCACACGTCGTCTGCGGCTGCGCCCCAAACGCCGCGCAGCGTCTTGGTGATCGGGCCCGCCACGATCGACCAGTCCGATCCGTTCCAGCGCAGCACGAGCCCCTTCTGCGCCGCGACGTACAGGTCAAAGCCGGCGTCGGTCTTGACGCCCCAGACGGCCTCGAACGCGATGAGCCCGGGCGGTTCGACTTCCGACCACTTCAGGCCGTTCCAGCGCACCATCGCGCCCGCCAGCCCCACGGCCCACAGGTCGTCGGGTGACGCGCCCCAGACCGCGCGGAGGTGCTTGCTCGTGGTCGTGGGCGTCGCGCTCCACATTGCGCCGTCCCAGTGCGCCGCCTGTCCGTCGTTGCCCACCGCCCAGATGTCGTTGTTGTTGAATGAGAACAAGCCGTTGTAGGTCGCCTGTAGGGCGCCCGGTTGCACCTCCCAGATGCCGCCCTTCTTCTCGCAGAGCATGCCGTCCGCGCCCACCGCGACCACACGCGCCAAGCTCGGTGCCGTCACGGCGTGCAACTCGCCGGGGACGGTGATGTCCGAAGTCCACTTGCCGCTCGCGCCGCGGTGCAGGATCGCGCCTCCCTTGCCGACCGCGTAGCGCTCGCCGCCGCCGAGGGTCGCGACGGCGACGAGGTTGTCCGTCGTTACGCCCTGGACGGCCTGCCACCCGGTGCCGCCGAGCTCCAGGATCGTGCCCCCGTCGCCGACCGCCACCGCCGAGGTCGCGCTGTCGACCGCCACGGCGCGCAGCGTTGCCGCTACAGGCGCGTCCTTTGGGTTGTAGACGGCGCCCTTGATGGTCGCGACCAGGCCCTTGTCGCCGACCGCGAACAGTGTGCCGTCCGCCGCACCGCCGAGGCCGTGCACCTCTCGTGGCACGCCGCCCGTTGCCTTCTTCCAGACCTTGCCGTCCCAATGCGTGATGATGCCGTCGACGCCCACCGCCCACACGTCGTCGCTCGCCGCGCCCCAGACGCCGAAGAGCGTCCCGACGCCGTCGCTCTGCGGGCCAGGCGGCGGCGTTGCGCCCCCTGAACCGCACAGGCTCGTCACGATGACGTCGTCGATGTAGACCCCCTCCGTGCCGTTTATCGCCGAGTCCGTCGAGTCGAACAGGAATTCCAGCGCGATGAGCTGGCCCGCGAACGCCGTAAGGTCCACGGTCTGCTGAAGGAATTGGCCGCCCGTCGTGCCGCCGCCGGACAGCATCGCCTTGGTCCACACGGGCTTCTTGCCGCCCGTCGCGGTGACGATGTTGACTTCTAGTTTATCATAAGAAGTACCACCTTCAGTATCCATGAAAAGTTGGAAAGTTAGTGACGCGCCGGCGCCGCTGGGCACCTGGATCGCCGGCGAGGTGGCGGTCGCCGCGACGACCTGGCCGTTGTCGAAGTTCGGGCAGGTGTTGCCGCCTCCCGGTGTGCAGGGGACGCCGGGCTGGCCGAAATAGAGCGCGTTCGGGGGGCTCGTGTTGCGGGCCTTGCCGTCCTGGGACGTCACGCTCGCGACATTCCACACGATGCCGCCGCCCGCGCCTTTCTGCTTGGCGGTGTCGACGACGAGCCAACCCGCGAGGCCGTTGTCGAAGTCGGCGCCGTAGAGCTTGCCACCGCAGCAGCCCGGCGCGTTCGAGGCCGCATGCGCGCACGTGCCGCTCTCGCAGCTGTCGAGGGTGCAGGGGTCCGCGTCGTCGCAGTCCGGCGCGGCGGTGCAGCCCCCGGGCGGGCCCCACTTCGCCCCGTTCCAGCGCAGGCGCGTGCCTCCGAGCCCCACGGCCCACGCGTTCGTCTTGGCTTGGCCGTGCAGCGCGTTGAGAGATGGGAACACGCCCGCCGTGTCCACCTTCCAGTCGAGGCCGTCGTAGTGCAGCAGCGTGCCCCCGGAGCCCGCCACCAGCACGGAGGTCGGCGAGGCCGCCCAAACGCCATGGAGTGCCACGTTCGGGTCGCCGGGCACGGCGATCTGCAGCCACTGGCCCATGCCTCCGGTCGGATCGGTGAGCGTGTCGGGCGTGAGCGCGTCGGGCGCCACGAGGGTGTCCCCGAGCGCCTCGGCGGCGGTGTCCCCCGCGGTCACCGTCGCGTCCGAGGCCAGATCCGCGATCGCGTCCTCGCTCGACTCGGTGTCGATGATGATGACGTTCGGAGGCGCCGCGCCGTTGCTGCACGCCGCCGGCGCCAGGGCGCACAGGCAGGCGGTGGCGAGGGCCGCGTGGCGTCCCATCGGATGGATCGGGATCACGGGGTGCCTCCGAAGGTATAGACGGCGCCGCCCTTGCCGACGAGGAGGGCCTTCTTGCCGACCGAAGCCGCCCCGAGGAGGACCGTCTTCGCGCTCGTCACTACGTGACCGATGGCGTCTGGCTGCCCCGCGAGCACGAGCCCGGCCCATCCGGCGGCCACTATCCGCCCGTCGTCGAGCCGCGCGATGCCGTACACGAAGGTGCCGGCCTCCTCGTGCAGCTTCTTCCACGAGCCACCCTTTCGATGGAGCACGAGGCCGTTGTCACCCGCGGCGGCGGCTTCGCTCGCACCCCAGGCCGTGACGCGGTTGAGATGCGTGGTCGTCCCGGTGCTCTCTGGCTTCCACGTGCCGGACGCCGTACGCAGCAGCGCGATGCCGCTCTTGCCCACGGCGACGCCGCCCTCTGCCATGGCCGCGATAGAAGTCAGCGAGTCCTTGGCGCCCGAGGCCTCGGCCTTCCACGCGCCGCCGTCGGCCCGGGCAAAAACCAGGCCCCCCTCGCCGACCGCCACGGTGGTCGTGCCCACGCGCGCGCAACCGCGCAGATGCGCGGCACCCACGACCTCGACCGCCGGCGTCCCGCCCTTGCCGGCGTGCACGACCGTGCCCTTGTCGCCGACCGCCCAGAAACCGCCCGCGCCATCGTCGCAGGCCCCCTCCATCGTCGTGCCCGTGACGTCCACCGCGAGGTCCTCGAAGGCTTCGCCCGCCGCCGGTGCGACGAGCAGCAGGCCCGCCTCGCCCGGCACCACGATCCGGCCATCCGGCAGGACCGTGATGTCGCGCAGGTCGCGCGCCACCTTCGCGGGGAAGTCCTTCCAGGCGCCCTTGCCGTCGTTGTGGAGGCCGGCGCCCTCCTCGCCGACCGCCAGCGCGACCGTGACGTCGCCCTTCTTCCATCCCCAGAGTCCGCGGAACGTCTTGGATTTCAGGTAGGGGCCGGTGATGTCGACTACGCCCCACTTGCCTCCGGCGAACTTGAGCAGCACGCCGTCCTTGCCGATGGCCCACGCCTCGCCTTTGCCGGGGCTCCACAGCGCGTAGAGATCGCGCGGCGGGTCGACCGGGTCGTTCGAGATGGCCGAGGCCCAGCCCTTTCCGTCCCACTGCGCGAGGAAGCCGCCCGTGCCGGCGACCGCGATGCCGCCGTCGCCGAGCGTCGTCACCGCGTACAGCGTGATCGTCGCGACCGCGGCCTGGTCGGACAGCCAGTTGCCGCCCGAGAGCCGGACGACGGTGCCGAACGCCCCGGCGGCCCAGACACTGCCCGCGGAAGTAGCTGTGATCGCGAAGAGATCCACGGTCGTGCTGGTCGCCTCGGCCTTCCACGTACCCTTGTCCAGTCGCCGCGCGACGAGGCCGCCCGCGCCGGCCACGAGGACCTGCACGCTGTCCGGCGGCGCGACCACGCCGTGCCAGTCGCCCTTGATCTCGACCGGCGTGATGTTGGTGACGCTCGCCCCGTCCCAGCGCAGCACCACGTTGTCGCCGGCGAAGTAGACGTCGTCCTTCGACCGGCCGTGCACCGCGCGCAGGGTCGCCATCGTCCCGGAGGCCCGCGGCGCCAGCGTCTGTCCGTTCCAGTGCAGCAGCACGCCCGCCTCGCCCACCAGCCATGCCTCGTCCGCGCTCGGGCCCCAGACGGCGTGGATCGTCCCGTTCCAGGCGAGCGAGAGCGGCTCGAGCGGGTCCGGAGGGCCCCCTGTGTCCCCGCCGGCTGCGTCGCCATCCGCGCCGAGGTCCGAGCCAGCGTCCACCGAGTCGAGGGGGGGCGCCGCGTCCGCGGCCGCGTCCTGTCCGGTCGCGTCACCCTGCAAGACGGCGTCGGTCGGGGCGACGTCGCTCGCGGGCGAGGTCGTCCCGTCGCCGCCGCAGCCCGCCGCAGCGAGCAGCAACGTGGCCGCCAACGCGCCGGTCTGGCAGCACGTTCGCACAGAGCCGGCGCGCGCCGGGGCAAGCAGAGCAAGGATCACGATGCTACTCCCGCGTGAAATAGAACGAGTCGAGCGCCCACGACTGCCAGGTCATCTGGTTCAGGTCGTAGTTATCGAAGTGGTCGATATCGAAGCCTTCTTTGTAGCCCCGAATGATCGTCATGTGCAGCGGCGTACCCATCGGGATCCCCGGCGTGCCCTGGATGTTCGGGAAATCGGGCAGGTCGGCCTCGAAGAGCGAGCCCTTGATCATCATGTTCCACACCGGCGTGTCGCCCCCCATTCCGGGTATGCCGATCGTGAGGTAGGTGAAGTGGGGCTCGACGCCGGGCGGATCAACTTTCCACTTAATCGCACTTCCCTTCAGCACACCATCCTTCAAAGGGAGGATCATCTTTGGTGGGCTCACGAAGGGCGTGAGCAGAAGCTCCTGCTGCCCGAGCGCCACGGCCGCGCCCTCGGTGTCCGCCCACACGGCGTTGAGCTGCTTGCCCACGTCCGCCACACCGAGCTTCGACCACGTCGTCCCGTCCCCGTGCAGGATGACGCCCTTGGCACCGGCGACCCACACGTCGCTGCCGCCGAGCGCGTGCACGCTCGTCAGCGTCGTCTTGACGGGGCTCGCGACCGGCGACCACTTGGCGCCGTTCCACTTGAGGATCTGGCCCGCCTCACCGACGGCCCACGCCTCGCCAGGCGAGAGCGCGTGGACCGCCCGGAGCGCGATCGACGTGCCGCTCGGCACCATCTTCCAGCTCTTGCCGTCCCAGTGCGCGATCTTGCCGGTCATGCCGACCGCCCACACGTCGTCGGGGCCGCTCCCGTGCAGGCCGAGCGCGTTTATCGACAGGCCCGACTCGAAGTAGGGCGTCCAGGTCGCGCCGTCCTGCATGCGGTACAGCCCCGACGTGGTTCCTGCCCAACCGTTGAGCACGTCCGCGATGTAGACCGCGTTGGCGTCCGCACCGCCGAGGTCGCCGGGCTGCCAGGTCGTGCCGTCGAAGTGCGCCGCCGAGCCCTTCGTACCGACCGCCCAGATGGTCTGCGCGCCGCTGCCGTGGATGGCCTTGAAGTCGCCGGGCACCAGCTTCGCGTCGAATTGCTGCGTCCAGCCGCCGCCGTCGAAGGCCACGATGAGACCACCTTCGCCGACCGCGAACAGCGAGCCCACCGCCATGCCCCACAGGCCGTTGAGGTTCGACTGAATGCCCGTCGCGAGCGGGCTGAACTCGGTCGCGTCCTTCTTCTTGAGCAGCATTGAGTCGTCGTTGAGCTGCTTGACGTCCTGCATCAGGTTGACCGAGTTCGGGTACTGGTTCTTCGTGAGGGGGTCGAACTCGACGACGATGGTGTAAAATGTCAGCGACGCGTCGAAGATCTCGTCCGTGAACGCGTTGGGCATCCCCTTGAGCATCAGCTGATCGGTCGGCACCTCCTTGAAAGGCTTGACGAACTTCTGCTCGCTCCCGGGCATCTCGATGGCCCCGTCCGACCCGAAGACCAGGAACGAGAACGCCGCGTTGATGAGGTAGTTGCCGCCCGTATCCCACTCCGGCGGATCGTCGAGGTGCAGCCGCGCGGTGGCGAGCAGCGGGATCTTGACCGACACGTTGACGTCGGTCTTCTTCTCGCCCTCCTGCACGAAGATGTGGCGTTTGACGCCCATCGACAGCGCGTGAAACTGCAACATTGACTGCGCGTCCGCGAGGTCGAGCTTCGCCCCGGGCTCCTTGTAGCCAGCGAAGCACACGATCGCCATCTCGCCGAGTCCGGTGGTTATCGTGTACTTCCAACCAGTTGCGAGATTCGCCTCGAAGCCGGGCCCCTCGGCCGGCAGGTGCTGGCTGAACACGCTCGGCTGCGAGTGATAGCACACCGCCGTGAGCTCGCCCGCCTTCGGAGCGCACTGCGGTGCGCCGTTGTTCTGCGGGATGCAGCTGTAACCGGTCGGGCAGGACGAGGTCGTGCAGTCCATGCCGCAGTACTTGCCCTGCTCCGGGAGGTCGAGGCACGTGCCGAAGCCGCACTGCGCGTCGATCGAACAGGGCTTGCAGAGCTGCGGCGTCGCGCCGGGCGGCGGTTCGGCGAAGATGTCGCACTTGCCTGGCGGCAGCATCGTGTACTTCTCGATGTCCGAGACCTTGCCCGAGACCTGTCCGGGTGCCACGCCGGGGGGCGGCGGACCCGACGACGGCGGCGGGATGGGCGTGATGTAGATCGTGATGTTCTCGGCGTTGAACGCGATGACCGAGCCCGATTCGTAAGCCTTCTTCGAGACGTGGACCTCCTGCTTGCCCGTGAGATCGTCGCCCGAGAACGTGAGCTGGCCCTGTTCGTTCGTGAAGCCCTGGTAGGGCGTCTTCGGATCGTGGCCGATCATCGCGAACGCCTCGGCCACTGGGGTGCCGGCCTGCGCGTCGAGGACCGTGAGGTTGATGCTGCCGTCGACGGAGCCGCCCCACGTCCCGCCATAGAGCGAGAGCGGGTTGAAGTACGTGTACGCGTTCGCGAGCGTGGAGGAGCCCGCCGCGCTCGAGACCGAGACATCCGCAGCGCCCACCTTGCCCGGCGGCGTCTTGCAGGTGATCTCGGTCGGGGAGACGAACTCGATGTGCGTGGCCGCGGCGCCCGCGAACGTGACCTTGCTGTTCGCCGACAAGCCGCTGCCGAAGAGGTGGACGTGCGTGCCGCCGGCGATGGCGCCGGTTTCCGGGAACACGACGGCGAGTTGCATCCCTTCGGAAGCATAAAAGAATCCGTTCGATAGCGTTGCGCTCTCTGTGCCGGCAGTCACGGTGACGCCGGCGTAGCCCGGGCTGCCCGGCGGCGTGACGGCCTCGATCGCGCCGTCGTCCAGCACCGCGACCGCGGAGGCCGGCAGCGCGCCGATCGTCAGCGAGAGCGCGCCCTTCGCGAAGCCCGAGCCCGTGAGCTTGACGGTGGTGTTGCCCGACGCCGGGCCCGTGGCGGGCGAGATCGACGTGATGGCGAGCGCCTGCACGTAGCTGTACGCGCCCTTGGCCGTCGCCGTGCCCTTGGGCGAGGTCAGCGCGATGTCGACGGGGCCCGGTGCGACGCCGGCGGGAGCCTTCACGACGACGGTGTTCTGCGCGGCGGAGACCTGCACGATGGGCGCCTTTTTGGCCCCGACGAGCACGGTGGTGTCCTCCGTCCCCGACAGCCCCGTGGCGGCGATGACGATCGAATTGCCGCCCGCGAGCGGCCCGGAGGGGGGCGCCACGCCAAGGATCTTGGTCGTGTCGTCCTCGCCGCCGTTGAGGTAGAAGAAGCCCTGCGCGAGCGTGCCGGTGCCCCAGGGGTTCGTCGCCACGACGTTCGCGGGTCCCGCCTCGCCGGCCGGCACCGACACCACCGCCTGCGTGGCCGACGGGATCTCGAGCGGCGTGGCGGTCGCGTCGCCGATCTGGAACGTGCTCTTCGCGGTGAACCCCGAGCCCTTGATGGTCGCGACCGTGCCGCCCTTGACGGGGCCGGCGCCCGGCACGACCGCGTCGACGGTGGGCGCGGACGTGTAGAAGAAGCCCTTCTTGACGACGCCGACGCCGCGCTCGTTCGAGACGTGCACCGGGGACGCGCCGAACGGGCCCGGCGGCGTGACGGCGAGGATCTGATCGTCGGCCACGACCTGCACGCCGATGGCCATCTTGCCGCCGATGAGGACCTGCGTCTGGCCGAGGAACCCCGTGCCGCTGAGCGTCAGCGGGGTGCCGCCCTGCGTGGGGCCTTCCGCCGGCTCGATCGCGGTGATGACGACCTCGTTGAAGTAGAGGAACGCCTTGGGCAGCGTCGAGCTGAGCTTCGTCGCGCCGCCGTCGAGCGCCAGGTTCACCGTGACGTCGACCAGGCCGGGCTGGTGCGGGGGGGTGGTGACGTTGCAGGTGCCCTCGTCGATGACGATGACCGTCTGCGGATCGAGCGGCGCGCCCCCGAAGAGGACCTGCATGCCCTCCGCGAAGCCCGCGCCGGCGAGCGTGATCGTCTCACCGCCCGTGGCCTTGCCTTGCGACGGCTCGATCGACGCGAGCGTCAACGCCGGTCCGCCCGCGTCCTTGGACGCGTCCATGTCGCCGGGCACGGCGTCCTTCGGAGGCTTCGCGTCGCCGCCGCCTGCCGCGTCCGCGGAGATCTCGGCCGCGCCCGCGCCGTCGTTCGTGCCCGCCGCGTCGAGCGCCGCCGCGTCGCCCGTCACCGTGCCCACCGCCCCGTCGGGCCCCCCGGCGTTGTCCGAGCAGGCTGCGCCCGCGCCCGTCGCGAGGACCGCCACGAGGAGCGCCGAGCGCGAGAGGCCCGCGAGAGCTGTGCGAAACATCTCTGTTCTCCTTGTCATGTCAGTCACTTACCCGGGTTCTGGTCGCAGTACTTCTCCTTCTCGCCGTGCAGATCGAGCCCGGCGGGATACCCGTAGGAGACGTATTGCGAGTAGCCATAGACATCCACGGCCAGCTTCAGCTTCGGATCGCTGCTGCGCACCGAGTGCACACCGGGATCTACCTTCACGCGCGCCATCTTGTAATTCTTCGAGACCGGCTCGAAGAAGTCATCCACCAGCGGGACGTCGTCGATGACGACCCCGGCCGAGGCCGGTGCTGCGATGGATATATAGTTGAAATCATATACATTTGGCGTCAGGAACACGTAGTAGTCGCGCCACTGGCTCGTCGGGATCGCGAGCAGGAACGCCGGATCGCCCGTGCCCGCGTCGCTCGACTGCGGCGTGCCACCCTCGTTCGGATCGGGCGCGTCCTGGCTCTGCATGAAGTGGCCGACCAGGATCGGGTGACGCTTGGTCGGATCGCTCGACGCCGGATCATCGTTGGCGATGATCTCGAAGGACTTCTTCGACTCGAACTCGAACCACTCGCCCTTGTTCAGCACGGGCACCGACACGCCTGCGATGGGCGGCAGCGTCGTGACCTTCGTGCCGTCGTTGAGCGCCAGGACGCGCCACGAGTCGCTCTCACCGCCGCGCGGGAAGAGCTTGACGGCCACGAAGCGGCCGCCCCACGTGTAGGTCGGAAACATCTGCATCTCGAGGTGGTCTGCGCAGCACGTGATGAACCCGCTGCAGTCCTTGTGCGACTTGCACTTGGTCTTCTGGTCCCACGCGCACTTGCCCGTGCCGAAGTCGCAGTGGTTGGTGTTGGGCGCGTTGGCCGCCTCCGAGCCGCCGAAGACGGCGATGCGCCGATCGCTGACCACGCGCGTGCCGGTGAGATCGGCGCCCACGTCGTCGGTCTCGATGTTCAGCACGTCCCACTGACTGAGCACAAAAGTCCCTGCTTCCCCCGACTTGAACTGCTTGATCCCGTTGTCCGTGAGCGTCTTCACGGTCGTGCCGCTGAACGTGATCGTCACGTGCGTCTCGCCGGGCTGCGTCGCCGCGATCGTGAGGAACCCGCGCAGCACGTCGAAGCTCTGCTCCCGGCTCATGATGACGTGGTCGCAGCCCAGCACCTCGTCGGGCAGCAGCAACGACGCGTCGTTCGAGAACACGTTGACGTTGTCGAGCGGGTTGAACTGATAGGCCGTGATCGGCGCCGTCGACTCGATCTTCCACGCGAGCGGGGCCTGCACGGTCGAGTTGACGCCGTTGTCCTTCGGCAGCCGCAGGATGCGCAGCTCCCCAGGTCCGAGCGGCTCGGACGGCAGGGCCATGCCCTCGGAGTCCGTCGTGACCTCTTCGGGGGGCGAGTCCACGCCGCCCCAGCGGTAGACCTTGACGATCGAAGGCAGCATGTCCGACGGGTTCGACACGACCACCGCGAACTGCGCGCCGGCCGCGTCGTAGTAGCCGCGGTTTCCGCCCGGCACGAAGGCGTTGTCGAGGTCGACGGCCCAGTAGCTGCATCCGATGTAGCTCTTGGCCTTGATGTTGATCGCGCAGGCCTCCTCGCAGGTGCCGCCGAAGCAGGTCTTGCCCTTGTCCGTGTCGCAAGTGGCCGTGGTCACCCAGGTCTCGCCGTCCGAATCGCAGGCCTGCACCTTCGCGGAATTCTTCGGATTGCACCGCACCTTCCCGACCAGACAGGTACCGCACGCGCCGTTGATGCAGCTCGCCAACTCGCCGTCCGATCCGATGCAGGGCGTGGGCACGTACCCCATGCCGTCCTCGGCGCAGCGCTTGACCGTGTTGTTGTCGGTGCAGCCGTAGTCCTGCCCGGGCACGCACACGCCGCCGTCGGGGATCTGGCCGGGGCCCGTGTCGCCCGTGGCCGCGTCATCCACCACGCCGTCGGAGGGCTGCGCGCCGTCGCCCGGCGCGACATCGGAGGCGACGCCATCGGAGATGGTGCCTGCCGGCGCGTCCGACCCTGCGGAGCACGCCAACGCGACGAAGGGGGTGACGATCCGGATGGCCCACGGGAGGATCCCGCGCTGCGACTGGCTGAGCATGAATTCTCCTCGACCGGGCGAGCAGGCGACAAGCCCCTAAAGTACCGTAGCGGCGCGCATCGGGTCAAACATTAAAGCCGCGCTCGGCGTGCAGGCTCCGGCTTTGGGGTTGTCGGCGCCGCCCGGCCTGCTACCATGCGAGCCCCATGAAGATGCTCAAGACGGCTTTCATCTGGGCAAGAACGGCGATCGCCACGCTCGAGTGGGCACCCCCCTTCATCCTCGCGGGCGTGCTCGTGGGAGATCGCGCCGCCGCGGTCGTGGACGCGTTCTCGCGGGGATGGGCGCGCCAGATCCTGCGCAACGCGAAGGTCCAGGTTGTCTTCGAGAACGCGCACCTCGTGCCGCGCGACCGGCCGATCGTGGTGATGAGCAACCACCAGAGCCACCTGGATCCCGCTGCGTTTCTTGGCTATTTCCCCGTCGGCTGCACGGTCGTCGCGAAGAAGGAGTTGCTCAAGATTCCCGTGTTCGGCCCGGCGCTCAAGTACGGCGGCATCGTCATCGTCGATCGCGGCGACTCCGAGTCCGCGCGCAATACCCTCGAAGCGGCCGCGCAGCGCATCCGAAACGGCCGCAACGTCATCATCTTCCCGGAGGGCACGCGCTCGCGGGACGGCCAGATGCTGCCCTTCAAGAAGGGGGGCGCCGTGCTCGCGCTGCTCTCGCGGGCCGACGTGGTGCCCGTCGCCGTCGTGGGCTCGCGCGAGCTTCTGCCGCGCGGCGAGATCACACCGCGCCCGGGCACGATCCGCCTCATCGCGCTGCCGCCAATCCCGACGCGCGAGATGACGATGGACGACCGCGCGCTGCTCCTCGGCAAGGTGCGGGACGCGATCGCAGGCGCGCTCCAGGCCGCGGGGTCCTGGTGAAACCCGCCTGGGAGGACCTACGCGAGGCGACCTGCGCCGTGTTCGAGGAGGGCGAGGAGGCCGTGCGCGTCCTCGATAGCGCCGTGCTCGCCGAGCAGGGCGGCTGGGCGAGCGTCGCGTTCCTCGCGGAGGCCCGCGCGCGCAGCGGCGAATGGGGCCGTCCGTACGTCGAGCTGCACCGCTACCGCAAGCTCCGGGGCCTGTGGGTCCTGGACGGGCGGCTCGCGCTCAAGGGCCGCGCCGCGCGGACGCTCGGCCGGGCGCTGGCGGCCTGGCGGGAGGATCTGGACGCCGAGGCGGACGAGGACACCTCCAAGTGAGCTGCGGCACGGCCTCCGCCGGCCGAATTGTCGATGGTGGCGCAAAAGCCCTTGACAGCTGAGCGCGCTTTCCGCATTTTCCCCACCCTTCGCGCGGGTCTCAAGCTGCCGCGCTCTGGTTGAAAAACGCGGGCACCCGGCGCCAATCGGACGTCCGCCAGGAGAAGTACCCATGGCCGTTCACATCCGGCTCGCTCGCTACGGCGGAAAGAAGAACCCGTACTACCGCATCGTTGCCTCGGACTCGGAGGGGCGTCGCGACGGCCGGTTCATCGAGCAGATCGGCTCCTACGATCCGAAGAAGAACCCGCCCGCGATTACGCTGGACGTGCCGCGTTACCAGCACTGGCTCAGCGTCGGTGCGCGCCCGTCGGACACGGTCCGCACGGTCGTCGCCCCGCACCTGGGCGCCTGAATCGGCCGCTCGCGAGGGGGCCGCGTTCCTCTTGCAGACAGGTGTTTGCGACATGCGTGATCTTCTCGCCTACCTGGCCAAGGTCCTGGTCGACTACCCCGACGACGTGCAGGTCGATGAGCGGGAGTCCGACCAGGGGAAAGTGCTGAACCTCCACGTCCGCAAAGAAGACGTCGGAAAGGTCATCGGAAAGCAGGGTCGCACCGCGCGCGCCGTGCGAAACCTCGTCGCGGCCGCCGCCAACCGCAAGGGCGAGCGGGTCGTCGTCGAGTTCATTGACTAGGCTCCCCCGAGGGCCCTTGGCCGAGCCCGGCGACGAGGCCCGGACCCGCCGCCTCGCGTTGCTCGACCTCATGGCGCGTCCCGGCTTCGGTTACGCCGTCGTTGGGCTCGGCGCCGCGCTGCTGTTGGCCGCGACGCAGATCCCCCAGCAAACGCTCGACCGCGACGCCCCGGGGTGGTCCTGGGGAGATCTGACGCAGATCAGCTCGCTGGGGCTCGCGCGCCTCCTCGACGGCACGCTCGCGCTGCTCGTGTGCGTCGCCGCGCTCTTGCACCTGTTGGCACGGCTGCTCCGACCCGAGGCGGGCGTGCGCATCCTCGGTCCCGCCGCGTCCGCCCTCACCCCCGAGGCGCAGGTCCGCGCGACGGCTCGCGTGGCCGAGTGGGCCAAGGTCCGGGGCCTGCCGGTGCGGGTCTCCACGCAGGCGACGCCGCGGGGGTCGGTCACGATCCTCGAGCACGGGCATGCGCGGCAGGAGGCTTGGCTGCTGGGACTGGCGGGGGCTGCGGCGCTGGCCGCGATCGCCGTCGTGACCGCGCACGCATCGCCCACCGTGATCGACGTGCCGGTCGGGGGCGGCACCGAGGTGACGCGACCGATCCTACGCGCGCACCCGGAGAGCCTCACCGCGTCCGAGGAGCTGCGCGGCGGTTGCCGGCAGGACGGCGACGCGCTCGACTGCAAGGTGACGCTCGGCGGCCGCGAGTCCCGGTGGCGCCTCGCGCCGGGCCAGGCAGCGACCGACGCCGGCGCCGGCGTGACCTGGGTCGCCCGCTCGCCCGCCCCGATCTCCGGGCGATTCGACCTGCTCTGGGCCCCGCCCGCCGAGCCCGCCGAGCGCACGCGGGTCCAGGCGGACATCGGCTCCGCGTTCTCGGTGGGACAGGGCGCAATGCTGTGGACCTTCGCCTCCGGCGCCGGGCCCTTTGCGATCCGCACGGGTCCACATCCGGCCTGGGCCGGTGCTCCCGCCCTCGCACCGAGGACCGAGGGCACGTCCGTCGACCCCTCCGGCACCCGCGCGACGGTCCCGTTCTGGGCTCGCGTGGAGATCGCGGCGCCCCTTCCGGGCACGCTCTGCCTGCTCGCTGCGCTCTTTTTGGCCGTGGCCCTGGTGCTGCGCGCCTTCGTCACGCCGCTGCGCGTCGAGCTCCGCACGGAGGCAGATCGGCTCGTCGCGACGATCGCACCGGGCACGGCGCCCGGCCGCCTCCTCGACGCAACGGCGCTCGCGCGCAAGGCATGCGGCCTCGAGCAGGACCGCGCGCGGCCTACCTGAGGTGATCGGTGTTCGACGCGGGAACCCTGCTCGCCCTCCTCGCGGCCCTCGCGGCCGGCCTCGGCGCGCGCTCGAAGGGCGCTGCCGCCCTGTGGGTAAGCGCCGCGCTCGCGCTCGGGGCGCTCGTCGCGCGTGTCGCCACGGGCGCGGCCTCGCCCGCGGCGTTGCCGAGCGTCCTGCTCGCGTCCGCCTGTGGCGCCGCGGTCTTCGCCGCACGATCGCCGCTCGGCTGGCGGGCCTTGGCCTCGCTCGTCGCCGGGTCGCTCGCGCTTGGTGGCCTCGGGGTCGGCTGGTCCACGCCGCTCGCCGCGTCGGCCGGGTCGTTCGCCCACGCCGCCGCAGGGCTCCTCCTGCCCGGCCTCGGCGGCGCGGCGACAGCGCGCCTCGTATGCACGTCCGCGTCGCCCGATCGCTTGGTGTTCGCCACGGCGGCGCTGCTCGCGCCAATGTCGCCGGCAGGGATGGGGCTCGCGACCGCGCCGGGCGGCGCCACCTGGGTCCTGGGCGGAACGGGCGACGCGGCCACCGTCCTGCGATCGGCGCCGCTCGAGCTCGACCCGCCGGAGCTTGGCGCCGTCCTCACCGTCGCACAGGGCGTGGCGCTCCTCTCGATCTTCGTGCTCCTTCTCCGTGGTCCCGCACTCTCGCCCCGCGCGCACCGCACGCTCGCCGTCGCGGCCCCGCTGCTGTTCGCCGCGGCGGTCGTCTGGGCCGTCGTCGACGCGCTGCACGTCTGGAACGGCGCCCCGGTCACGCCGCGCCCCGCGAGCGACCTCCTGCTCTCCGGCGAGGTCGGCCGCGCCGTCGCCGCGCTGGAGGTGCGCGCAGGGGCCATCGCGAGCATCGACATCGGGCGCGCGGCCCTCACGCTGGCGCGGGCCGGCCTCGCCGCCCTGGCGCTGTGGCCCGCCCCGAGGGATCCGCTCGCCGAGCAACCCGCCGCCCGCGGGCCCGAGCGGATCTACGCGCTGCTCGGCCTCGCGCTCGTCCTGACCGGTCTCAGCGGCGCGTTCGTGGCGCGTGACACCTGGGGAAGCGCGTGGGCCCTCGATCCCCGCTCGCTGAGCGCGGGCGCGGCGCTCCTGCTCTGCATCGGCGCGGCGCGTGCCGCGGGCTCGCCTTCCCCGCCGGGCGGTCGCTGGCTCCCGCTCGCGGCGCTGCTCGCGGTGTGGTGGGCGCTCGTCGGCGCGCAGCTCGGCTGGTCGCTCCCCTCGTGGCACAGTCCGCTGTAGCCCGTGGCGAACTTGCGGCGCAAGGCGTTAGGCCGTAACGTCCTCGGGGTCTCGGCGACCGCGCTGCGGAGCGACTGACGTGCTGCTCGACATCTTCTGCGTGGCCCTCCTCATCGTCTCGGCCGGCCTCGGATGGCGCAAGGGCGCGCTGTCCCAGATCGTCGGCATCGGCATCCTGGTTGCCTCCGTCGTCGCGGCCCGCGTCGTCGCCCCCTCCGTCGTGAGCGCTCTCGTCAAGACGCCCGTGTTCCAGGTCTTCGTGACACCCATCGGGATCCTCATCGGTTTCCTGATCTTCTACCTCGTCATCCGCCTCGTCATCGGCATCGCGACCCCGGCGCTTTCCGAGTACGCGGCCAGCTCCGACATCGACGCGGCCGCCGGGGCGGTCATCGGCGTCGTCAAGGCGGGCCTGCTCCTCGCCGCGGTCATCATCCCGCTGACCGCGCTGTCGCCCGTCATGGCCCGTCACGCCGGCTTCCTGTGGGTGGACACGTACCAGTCGCACGTCGGCGCCTTCGTCCGGCAGCACAATCCGCTCATCGCACCCGCGAACCGCTTTCCCTACTCGGCGACCTTCAACATCATCCTGTCCGTACCCAAAGAGGACAAGCTGTTCGACTCTGCTGCGAGAGATGATTTCTATCAACGCATTACATCGCATCCAAAAGCAGATTTCTTGAAAGATCGCTATGTCCTGAAGGCCGCCGCCGCGGCGAACTGGAGCGTCGTCGTGCGCGACGGGCGCTACGCGGACCTGATCGGCGAGAGTACAGAAATCCGCCGTAATTTCGATGCTATCGGATCGCTGCTGCCCTACGTCGAGTCGGACTACTGACGCCGAGCGCGTTGCCTGCTAGAGCGCGCCGCTACACGACGGGCCCGCCCGGGCGACGACCGAGGCCCCCTCCACTTGCACGCCCGCCTCGCGCAGCGCCGCTGTGGCGGCTCGCAGCGTCATGCCGGTCGTGACCACGTCATCGACGAGCCACACGCGCCGAATCCTCCGCGGCACGCAGGCCTCGAAGCAGGGCGTCGGGCCGTGCGCGCGCCCATCCGTGCCCCGCACCGGGCCCAGATCGCGCCGCCACAGCGCGTCGACGCGGTGCTTCAGCCCCAGCCTGAGCGCGATCACCTCGGCGAGCAGCGCCGGCGGATGGTAGCCGCGCTGCCGCAGGCGATCGCGCTGCGCTGGCACAGGGACGATCGTGACGCCCTCCGCGGGGCACGTGCCCCGCATCGCGTCGGCCATCGCGGCGCCGAGCTGCCGCGCCACCTCGGTCGCGTGGCTCCACTTCAGGCGCAACACGGCCTCCCGCGTCGCCCCGCCGTAGAGCCACGGCGCCACGAGCGGCGCGCATCCCGGCAGCCTGCACGGCGCCGCGCCGTTACACAGACACGCCGGCGGCGCGGCCTCCAGCACGTGGTGCACGCACAGCTCACACAGCGCCTCGAAGACCCCCACTTCGAACGCACGACCGCACGCCGCACAGCGGCTTCCGAACAGCCAGTCCAGCATGTCGCACCTCCCGAGGGGGTTATCGGGAGTTCGACGAAAACGTCACCGGCCGTTCTTTCGGAATCGACGCGGATCGTCAGGGAGGCGTGCCGTCCTCGCAGAGCGTGAGGACCTCGGGATCGCCCTCGGTGCACACCACCGACAACTCGAAGTGCGCAGAAGGTCTGCGATCTCGCGTGACCACGGTCCACCCGTCGTCGAGCAGCTCGACCTCGTCGGTGCCGAGGTTGATCATCGGCTCGATCGCGAGGCACATGCCCGGTTGCAGGCGCGGACCCTTGCCGGGCTCCCCGAAGTTGGGCACTTGCGGGTCCTCGTGGAGCTTCTGGCCTACGCCGTGGCCGCAGTATTCCCGAACGATTCCATAGTGATGTGGCTTGACAAAGCTCTCGATCGCGAAGCCGATGTCGCCCACGCGCATGCCCACGCGCACCGCCTCGATCCCCTCGATGAGCGAGCCGCGCGTCCGCTCGACCAGCCGCTGCACGGGCTCTCCCACGTCCCCCACCATGACCGTGAGCGCCGCGTCGGCCACCCAACCCTGGAACGTGGCGCCGCAGTCGATGCCGAGGATGTCGCCCGACTTGAGCTTGCGTCGCGACGGGATACCGTGGACCACCTGCTCGTTGACGCTCAGGCACACGCTCGCCGGATAGCCGTGGTAGCCCTTGAAGGTCGGGAAGGCGCCCTTGGACCGGATGTAGCGCTCGGCGGCCTGGTCGAGCTCGGCCAGCGTGACACCGATGTCGCACTTGCGTTTGAGCAGGCGCAGCGTCTCGGCGACGATCCGGCCCGCGATACGCATCTTGTCGAGATCTTTTTGAGACTTGCGGACGATCACGGCACGCCGCGTGGCAGCCCCGGGGCGGGGCGAAGGGCAAAAAATGTAGCACAGGGCTCAGGACCGCACAACGCGCCCGGCGCATTCATCGCATCAGACAGCGCTTTGCGCCGCATGCTGCCCACCCTTGCGCCCCGCACGCGCTCGGGTGTACTCGGCGCGCGACCCGAGGGCCGCACCCGCCGAGGACCCACCATCCCGCTCTCCCCACCCGACGTCTCGACCCGAGCCCAGGGCAACGCCCTCAGAGCCGCGTTCTTCCTTGGCTATTTCTTCATCGGCGGCTTCGGCGCCTATGGGACCCTCTACGTGCAGCAGCTCGGCCACGGTCCCTCACGCGTGGCGGCGCTCATGGCGTCGCTGCCGGCCATGGCCGCGCTCGCGCCCCCGATCTGGGGCGCCATCGCCGACTGGAGCGGCCGC
>Ga0172370_10002574_pt1 | contig 26022 bp, 38 predicted proteins | sample LakKiv5m_FD_114538 | JGI IMG/M metagenome (GOLD analysis project Ga0172370, IMG submission 114538) | Freshwater microbial communities from Kabuno Bay, South-Kivu, Congo - kab_022012_11.5m | ecosystem: Environmental > Aquatic > Freshwater > Lake | place: Democratic Republic of the Congo...
ACCCCGGCAGTAGCCGGGGTGACGCAAAAATTTTTAATTTTGAAAACGCTTAATTGACTATATTTCATAAGCCCTTCCGGCGTATTATGCTATAATTTGCCGGGCAAGACCATTTTAAAATTTATAAAGTCCCCGCAATGGACATTTTAAAATTTTTACTAACTTTTTTCTTTATTCAAGATAATTCCCATGAACCTTAATCCTCCGCTTTAACTTCCCTGTCTAAAGATTTATTTTCCAAATCGCGTAACCTGACCTTAATTTCCTTCAACTTTTTATTGCCCGGGTTAACCACTTCCAAACGCTGGCAATACTGCCGACCATTGGCGACATCTTTGGTCATTATACAGACTTCCACCATTTTATCAAGATAACGAGGATTATTGGGTTCCAGTTCCAAGGCGCGCTTCAATTGTTCCGTGGCCAAACCGGCCTGGCTCATTTTCAAATAAACCAAACCCAGGGTAAAAAAACTGCGGGCCATTTCCATATCGCCGATTTCCTGGCCGTTTTTTTTCAACTGTTCCCCTAATTTGATAACATGCGTCAAAGTTTCTTTGGCCTCTTCATAGCTTTCCCGTTCCAAATAATTTTCCGCCAACAATTCAAAGGCCTTATAATTCCGGCTGTCCAAACCGATAATTTCAATATACTTGCTTTCCGCTTTGGCAAACTCTCCTTTGCGCGCCAAATCCTGGGCCTCGGCGAACAAAACCGCCAAACGCTTTTCCGGATTATCACCCAGGGTTGAGCCATCGTCTCCGTAGCTGTCTCTTAAACTGATTAGTTTGTTGTATAACCAGCCGGCCGCCGCCGCGATCACCCGTCCCGCCGGAGCCAAAACTTTCAAAACCCGCTTCCAACCCCTGACCAGCGAACGCTTTAATTTGTCGCTTAAAATTTTCTTTTTTAATTCGGCTTGACGCTCCGCCGCTATCTGGTTAACGTCTATGTTAGCCAAAATGGGAAATTTTCTGACAATAATATAAACGATAATCGCCAAGCTGGCCAAAGCCAAAAGCCATGCCAAAATATCCATAAGACAAAAAAAATACAACTCTGTCAGCTTAAAATACTTTCAAGATAAAATCAAGATTATTAAATTTTTTTTATTTAAAATTAGCTATTTTTTTAAATTCAGATGCTTGCAAACTGGCTCCGCCGACCAATAAACCGTCAATATCCGGCTCTCGCAAAAAAGCAACGGCGTTTTTAGCCGAAACGCTGCCGCCATACAAAACCCGGGGCGGCCTGGCTAAACCCAAAATTCTTCGCGCCATTTCCTTGATGGCCGACTGTCTGTCTTCGGCCGCTTTGACTGCGGCCGGATGACCGGAGCCGATGGCCCACAACGGTTCATAGGCGATCAGCAAACACTGACGGCCCAATTTTAAGCCGCGCAAAGCCCTTTGCAGTTGACCGCGAATCACGACCAAGCCGCGATTGTCTTTATTTTGCGCCGCCGTTTCGCCAACGCACAGAACCGGCGTTAAACCGGCGTCCAGGGCAGCTTGCAATTTTTTATTGATCAAAACGCAGTCCTCGCCCAAAGCGCGACGTTCGCTATGGCCGATAATAACATAAACGCAGCCCAATTCACGCAAACTGACGGCGGAAGTTTCTCCGGTGTGGGCGCCGCTTGTCTCATGACTGCAATTTTGCGCTCCCAGACGCAAGCGCTTGCCGATAATGCGCTTGACTTCGCTCAAAGACTCGGTTGAGGGACACAAACCGACTTCCAGCGGACTTTGTAAATCAACCAAGGAGCGGGCCAGACGCCGACTGGCCGCCACCCCCAGATTCATTTTCCAGTTGGCTAAAATTAATTTTTTCATATGTTGTTGAATTGTTAATTAGGGAAATCGTAATTATCAAAAACCCAGTCCAATAAGCGTTTAGTTTCGGCGAAACGCGCGTCGGGATCGGGCGAGCCCAAAACCACGGTTACGATTCGCTGGTCATCTTTTTGAAAACTGCCGGCAAAACAATAGCCGGCCTTGGTGAGAAAACCGGTTTTGCCGCCGATGATTTTCACATCCAGCTGATTATTACGCAAAAGTTGATCGGTGTTTTTAATCACCCGTTTGGCCGCGCGGCGGGCCAGGCCCCGGGCATTTAATATTTCCAATTCATAGTGATCGGCCAAAACGGCGCGCCTGACATCCAAGTCCTGCATACTGGCCGCCACCAGCCGGGCCACGTCGCGGGCCGTGGACACATTGTTATCACTCAAGCCGGTTGGCTCCACGAAATTCGTTTTGGTCATATTCAAATCTTTGGCTTTCTGGTTCATGGCCGCCACAAAATCTTTTTCACCGAGACCGGTGGTATTCATCAAGCTGATAATGGCCGAATTATCCGAAGCCACCAGAGCGCTGTAAAAAATATCGCGCACGTAAACTTGTTCGCCGGGGAAAAGATTCAATCTGTTGCCTTCACGCTTATCATCTTCGCGAATCGCATAAGTTTCATTCCAGCCCGGATTATGATCCAAAAACACCAAAGCGGCCATCAATTTGGAAATACTGGCAATGGGCAGAGTCAGATCGGCATCTTTTTCAAATAAATAAAAATTATAGTTCAAGTCAAAAGCCAAACCGCTCGTGGCCGACAAAACGAAGGGTTCGTGGTCGTCTTTTAACATCGGTTTAGCGGCCTCCTGAATCGGCGCGGCCGCGGCCGGTTTCTGATCGGGCCACAATTCCCTGATGGACGGCACCGGATGCCACCAACTCCGCCAATCCCGCCAGTCGGGTTTAGCCAACAACGTCCAGTTAAAAATTCCCAAAACAGTCACCAAAACTGTCACCAAAAAAATCGTCATAGTTGAGTGTCTATTGCCTCATCGGCGATATCCAAATTATGCAAACGCTCAAAATCAGGCAAAGCCGCGACCGAAGCCAAGCCCAAAAATCGCAAAAAGTCCAAAGAAATGCTGTAATAAGTTTCACCCCGAGCTTCCTCGGCCTCGATCAATCCGCGAATCAACAAATTTCTGATAATCAAAGAACAATTAACTCCCCTGATTTTATCCAGTTCCGGTTTGGCTATGGGTCCGCGATAGGCAATAATAGTCAGGGCCTCCAAGCTGGGGCGCGACAATTCGCCGCCAGTTTCTTCCTGCACGAATTTTTGCACAACCACGGCGTTGGCCGGCGCGCTGACCAGCTGATATTTCTCATTATTCACGGTCAAACGCCAACCCCGCCCCTCGGCTTCATAATTTTCAGTCAGGGCTCGAGCGGCGGCTTTAACGGCCTCCGGTTTGACCCCCAACCATTCGGCCAGCTGTTTGACGGCCAGGGGTTTGGCGGCGATAAATAACAATGATTCCAGCTGCGACGTCAACTTGTCCATAAATAATTATTAAAAGTAAAAAAATGTTTCACATCGACGGATAGGCGACCATACTAAATGATTTTTCCAGGCAAAAATTTTTGTAATTGTAAATTTATTTGAAATTTGTGATTGGAGATTCGGCGCTTAGGCGGCTCACCTCTATCTCCCCGAACATTTCCGTCTGCTCGATCACCACCTCCCGCTGTTTCCATAATTCCAGAATAGCCAAAAAACCGACGATGATTTCCGTCCTATTTTTAGCCAGCTTGACCACCTGACTGAAAGAAAAATTCAAATCCTTATTCAACAATGCTCTAAGATGAGAAATTTTTTCCTCCAAACTGACACTGTCAACCACACTGGTTTGATCCAGGGGCGCCGGCGCTTCCCGGCGACGCCACACCTCTTCTAAAATGGCCGGCCATTCGTCAAGTTGCAAATTGGTCGGCACCGCCAAACCGCTCTGGCCCGCTAACAGCGACCGGCGATTAAACTCGCGGGCGAACATGGGTTGACGCCGGCCAATGAGCGCGGCCATTGTCTTGGTGGCAGCCAAAAACTCCTGATACATTTTTATCTGACGCTCAAAATCATCAATTTCCTCATCGGGCTCATTATAGAGATAGGGCAGCAAAGCCCGTGATTTTAAAAGCAGCAGCTTGGCGGCTACCACCAAAAAATCCGCTATCTGCTCGGGGTCAATCTGACCGGCGGTTTTTAAATAATTGACATACTGATCGGCCACCTTAACCAAACTGACTTCGGTAATGGCCAGCCTCTCCTTTTCAATCAGGGATAGCAATAAATAAAAAGGTCCTTCAAATGTGTCCAGCTTAATAATCATAATCACCGAATCGGAGCGGCCTCCGGCACATCCTTGATTTTGTTAATCCGCCGCTCAAAACACTGCCATCCGGCCTGGTGATTCCAGGACCATAAACCGCTCTTATCCTGACTATCGCTGGCTAATTTAAAATCGGCGCACAGACGATAAATATCAGCTTCCGTTGCCTGATAACCATAGGGTTTTTGGCTCAGGGGATCGGCCAGGGACTGGTTGCGCAAACTCAAACCATTGGTGTCGGCCAAATCATTTAAAGTGGACGGTAAATTTTGATTAAGGTCGTAATATTGGTTAAGAGCGCCGTCTATTTCCTGCAAATTATCCAAAACGGTCTGATCGTGGCGTTGATCGCGCACCTTGGTTGGAGAATCCAAATAGAAGCAGCCGGCCGTCAAGGCCGCTGCCGCCAAAACCACAGCGCCGCCGGCAAACCAACGCCTGACCGGATCTTTGGCTCGCCAATTTTGCAGTCTAGCATCATACAGATAATAACTGAAAGTGGTGCCGGCAATAAACAGGACGGTGACGGTTTTTAAAGCGAATTTCCAAGTCAGTTCGCCGTTCAAGAAACTGTTCAGAGTCATAATCAGCCAGACTAAAATAATCACGCTGGCCACAAAAATAATCAAATAGGTCAACCAGCGTTTAATACCGGCCGTTTCAGCCAAAGCGCGGCCGGCTAAACCGCGGTTAATCAGTTTGATCATCCAAAAATAAACCGGTACGGCAAAAACCAGACTGGCCACGGCAAAACGCAGGGCTTCCTGGTTGGCGCGGTCGGCATAATTGGCCAAATTGTCAACAACCGTTTGATTGATAATTTGAAAAACTACAGTGCCGGCGGCCACGGTCACGAACACTAAAGCCACCAGACTCAACAAATAATAAAAAGCGAACTTGGCGTTGTTGTGCATAAAATTAAAAATAAATTCTTTTTATCAAAGGATTGAGACGGGTGACGATCTCATAGCCAGAGGTGCCGGCCAGCATGGCCATTTCGTCGGCGCTCATAACGGCGCCGTTTTGTTCTCCCAAAAGCACCACCTCGTCACCCACCCGCGCCGCGGGAATATCGGTCAAATCCACGGTGACCATATCCATGGACACTCGCCCCAAAATTCTGGCCCGATGTCCGTTGACCAGCACCTTGCCGATGCTGGACAAACTGCGGTCATAACTGTGCCAATAACCGACCGGCAAAATACCAATCACAGTCGGCCTTTCCAATAATTCAGTGAAATCATAGCCGACACGCGCTCCGGCCGGCGCCCGCTTGATTTCAGCAATGACGGTTTTCCAAGTTAAGATCGGTTGCAACTGAAACTTATCATTATAAGCGTACTGGACTTCCTGCGAGGGCCACAGGCCATACAAACCGATCCCCACTCTCACCACATCCAGTTGCGCTTCGGGAAAAACAATGGCGCCGGAGGTGGCGGCGGCGTGACGCAAGACCGACCAGTCGCCGGGTACCAGATCCAAAATCCCCTGAAATTTGGCAATTTGTTCTTTGGTACCTTGAGGAAAGGCCGGATTTTTGGCGCCGGCAAAATGAGTAAACACGCCTTCAACTTCAACCCCCGACAACTCTTCGTCCGCAAAACGAAAAACCGCCGCGGCTTCTTCCGGAAAAAATCCCTGGCGACACATGCCGGTGTCAAATTTTAAATGGATTCTTAAACCGGTTGCCTGAAGCGGCGCCAGAGCCCGTAAGGCGTCAAAACTGGAAACGGTCAAACTGATATTGTTGGCGGCGGCTTCCCGAACCATTTCCGGCAAAGTGTAACCTAAAACCAGCATAGGACTTTTAAGGCCGGACTGACGCAACTTCAAGGCCTCCAGTATTGAATCCAACCCCAACCAATCGACGCCCAAGGTCTCTACCGCCCTGGCAAAGTCGATTAAACCGTGGCCATAAGCATTGGATTTGCAAACAGCCATCAACCGACTGGCCGGCGCCACCCGCCGCAAAACCTGGTAGTTATGATGCAATCTCCCGGTGTCTATTTCGATCCAGGTTCTTAGACCGTTAATCAATTTTTTGTCCATCGCTTTTAGCGCCCTTAACTAATTTAATACCCAGTTCGCTTAACTGCTCGGGCATCACTGTGCCCGGGCTGTCCATTAAAACATCGCGGCCGCGGCCATCCTTGGGAAAAGCGTATAAATCGCGAATGGAATCCCAATCATTTAAAACCATCAACAAACGATCCAGGCCCGGAGCGTTGCCGGCGTGCGGCGGCGCGCCGTAGCGGAAGGCCCTGATCAAAGCGCCGAATTTTCTATCAACTTCTTCGCGGTCATAACCGGCAACGGCAAAAACTTCATACATCAATTCCGGATCAGCGTTACGCACCGCGCCCGAAGAAATTTCAAAGCCATTCAAAACCAAATCATATTGATAAGCCAAAATGTCCAAGGGGTCTTGCTGTTTTAAAGCCGACAAACCGCCCTGCGGCAAGGAAAAAGGGTTGTGACCAAAATCGATCCTGTGGCCCAGGGCCTTGGCCAAACCGCCTTCTTCAGATGCTTCAAACATGGGGTAATCAACAATCCAGCACCAGGCCGCTTGTCCATTGTCTTTTAGGGCCAGGCGTTCGGCCGCGGCCTGACGCACCGCGCCCAAAGCGGCGCACACGATCCGCCACGGACCGGCCGCCAAAACCACCACGGCCCGTTTGGGCGCCTTGGCCGCCTTGGCCACCTTAATCAAAGTTTCTTCTTTGATAAACTTGGCCAAACCGCCGCTGACGGCGCCGTCTTGATAAGTAAAATAAGCCAAACCGCCCGCGCCCTTGGCCTTGGCCGCCGTTTCCAAGTCGTCAATGGCTTTGCGGGAAAATTGCTCGGCCGGCAAAGCCAAAGCGTGAATCGCGCCGCCAGCGGCCAAAGTTTGCTCAAAAATGCCGAACTCGCAACCGATCAACGAATCGCCAACCGGCGCGATTTTCAGATCATAGCGCAAATCCGGTTTATCGGTACCATAACACGTCATGGCCTCGCGCCAAGCCAAACGCGGAAAACTTTTGTCCATCGGCAAATTTATCAATTTTTTCTGGCTGAATTTTTCAGTCAACTCGCGCATCAGCGGCTCCATCACGGCAAAAACATCTTCCTGATCGGCAAAACTCATTTCCATGTCCAGCTGATAAAATTCGCCGTAGTGCCGGTCGGCGCGAACATCTTCGTCGCGAAAACACGGCGCGATTTGAAAATATTTATCCACGCCGCCCACCATCAATAATTGTTTAAACTGTTGCGGCGCCTGAGGCAAGGCGTAAAACTTTCCCGGATGCAAACGCGAAGCAATCAAAAAATCGCGCGCTCCTTCCGGCGAAGAATTGGCCAAAATCGGTGTTTGAACCTCTCTAAACCCGCGATCGTGAAAATACTGACGGATGTAAGTAAAAACCCGATCTTTGGCGGTCAGCATGGCTTGCAACTTGGGACGTCGCAAATCCAAAAATCGGTATTGCAAACGCAGGGTTTCGCCGGCCTGTCCGACCTTGTCTTCATTATTGACACTAAACGGCAAGTCATCGGCCTTGGCCAGAACCGCCAAATCCTCCACCCTGATCTCAATCTCGCCGGTCGGCAAATTTTTGTTAACCATAGTCGCGGGTCGCGCCACCACCTCGCCCCTGATTTTAATCACCCACTCATGACGCAGACCGGCGGCTGTCGGCCACAGATCACCCGCCGCTTTGGGATCAAAAGTCAATTGAATCAAACCGTAAGCATCGCGTAAATCCACGAACAGCAAACCGCCCAGATTGCGATACTCGTCCACCCAACCGGCCAATTCAACTTTTTGGCCAAGATTGATTTTTTTTAATTCGCCGCAAGTGTGTGTTCTTAACATAAAAAACCATTTAATACTGTCAGTTTAGCACGCCCCGTCCTTCTTTTTCAATATTGACAAAATAAAGCCGAAAAAGACATAATGAAGCATAAGTCGCCGTTCCTTACAATTTTGAGGCAAAAATGAAAAACTTGCACAAAATCAAATTAAACATCGATTTAAACAACATCAGAAAAAATTACACTTTTCAAATTCCCATTAACGCCCGGATTATAGCCAACAGCCATCATCTTGTCGCAAAAAACGATAAGCAGGTAGAACTCACCTTTTGGGCCATGGGTTATTACAAAAATCCGGACTTATTTAAACAAGGTCGGATTTTAATAGCCCTGAATGACGCTTTAGTGGATGACTCCGTCATCCCGGAAGCGCATTTTTTCAGCCATTATGACGACGACCGAGTTTATCATTTTTTTGTCTTTATTTAAAACGGCTCAATCAAGAGTCGTTTTTTCTTTACCGGGCTACTGACTGAGTAGTGGCAATCGCTTCTCCAAATAAACGATCAACTCCCCGGACCGAGCTGCTGTCGGTCGCCAAGATTGGAGTGCTTCGGCCAAATCCGCCCGGTCAAAATCGGAGAGCACGGCGGCCAGTGCCGGCGAGCATTCACCCAGGGCTGCGACTTCAGCCAGACCAAGCAGAGTTAATAATTTCCAAACGGCCAGGCAAGCCACGGCCTGATAATAGCCGGCCGTGGCGGAAACGGCGTTCAACCAACCGACGGCTTGCGCCAAGAGCAGAAAAATCCGCTGATCAGCCAATCCTGGTTTTAATAATTTTTTATAATAAGACAAAATATAAACGGCGGCCCGAATTTTATCCCAATCTTTTTTTGAATTTAAAGCCGCGCCCAAGCTCTTGGCCGCGCCGGCATAGTCGTTACCCCGACCGCGAACCACCATTAAGTCCACCAAATTCAGCGGCTGCAAATGACCCTGCAATTTTGACGATGACTTGGACCCGCCGCGCGCGATCAAATCCAGCCGTCCCTCCTCCCGGCTGTAGACGATGACGCGAGAATCTTTTTCCCGATACGGTTGATTATCGATCACGATGGCGCGGACGCGGTAAGTTGAAGACATGAGTTTGTCTGTTATTTTTTTAATGATTCGCGCGCGTCAAAGTAGGACTGCAAAATCAGCATGGCGGCCAAATCGTCATCGGATCGGCCGGAATTTTTGGTCTCCCGAGTCAAACGAGCGGCCAAACGGGTGCTGAGCCGCTCATCAACCAAATCCACGGGCAGTTTGACGGTCTGTCGCAACTTGTCCACAAAAGCGGTAAATTCCGGACCGGGCGCCTCGCCCCGCAAACCGCGCGGTTCGCCGACAACCACATGCCCGATTTTCTCCCGCCTGATAATAGCCAGGAGTTCCGCCGCAGTGTTCACCACCGTCAAAGGCACGGCCACGCGCGTAAAATCATCGCCCGCGGCTAGGCCGATTTTTTTGATCCCCCAATCCACGCCCAGATATATTTTAGGCACGATTTTTTTCATAGGTTATTTGCCAGATTTACCAGCACAAAGTCACATCGGTTTGAATTTTGTCTTTTAAGTAGGCCTTGGCCTCATCCAGGCCACCCAATTTGTCAATCAAGCCGGACGAGAGCGCCATTTCTCCCAACATCGTGGAACCGTCGGCCATGGCGGCAACCTTGGCCAGGTCCAAATGCCGGTTGTCGGCCACATCCCGAATGAAATTCCGATGCATAATATTGATGTCGCGCATCAATAAATTTTTCTCTTCTTCGGTCAACGTTTTATTGGGATCGCCGGTGTCTTTGAACTTGCCGGAACTGAGAGAAACATAACTCAAGCCCTCTTGTTGATTTTGCGCCACATTGTCAATATAAGACATGGTCACGCCGATACCGCCCACGTCGGAATAACGGGAAGCCACGATATGATCGGCGCCGCTGGCCGCCAGGTAAGCCGCCGAAGCGCCGGCGCCTCTGACTAAAGCCACGCTCGGTTTGCCCAACCGACGCAAGGCCCGGCTGATTTCTTCGCCGGCCACCGCGTTGCCGCCGTAAGAATCGACTTCCAGCAGCACGGCCTTCACCGAATCGTCAGCGGCCGCCTGGTCCAAACCGGCCGTCAGATTGTCCGCTGAAGTCTGCGTGTTTTGCACAAACGCCTCGGGGTCGACGTTCTGATCGATAAAGTCGACCACCTCGCCGTGCAATTCCAGGCCCCAGACATTGCACTCGCCTCGTTCGGGCTCCTTGTCCGTCGCCGACGGGGCATCCGCCGTTTCATTCGTCGCTTCATCCGAAAAATCCGTTTCCGAAAAATAATTAAAAATCACCAGACATGACGCCCAGGCAAACAATAGCAGCAAAACAACCGTCACGGTTTCACCGGCGGTCGCGACCAGCCAATTTTTCAGTCGCTGCCAGCGACTTTCCTCCTCGTTTGTTCGCATATATTTATTTGGTTAATATCCTGGGGCCGTCCGCGGTAATGGCAATGGTATCTTCAAACTGCGCCGCCAGACTGTGATCGGCGGTGACAAAAGTGAAGCCGTCGCCCTTGTCGGCGATGCGCCAGTCCCCCGTTGTCACCATCGGTTCCAGGGCCAAAACCATGCCCGGCCGCAAAGTGACGTTGGGCAGACCGCTTTCCTTGATGGCGTAATGAGGAATCTGCGGGTCTTCATGCACGGCCAAACCGACGCCATGACCGACCAAGTCCCTGACGACCGACAAACCATTGGCCTCCACATAAAGCTGAATGGCCCGGCCGATATCATCCAGAGTGTTGCCGGGCCGCATTTCCTTGATGCCCAAATTCAAGGCCGCTCGCGTCACGCTCAACAAATGCTTGGCCGCCGGACTGACCTTGCCCACGGCCAGGGTTCTGGCCATGTCGCTGAAAAATCCCCGCCAGTTCAAACCGGCGTCAATGCTCACAATGTCCCCATCCCGCAGTTCTCGCGCCGGCAAAGCGGGAGCGTGGACAATCTCGTCGTTTAAAGAGACGCACAAAGCCGTGGGGAAGGGCCGACTCTTTTTATCCGGCCGATAATTTTTAAAAGCCGGCTGGCCGCCGTCCGCGGTCATCAATCGGACAGCCGTTTCCTCCAGTTCGGCTGTGGACAAACCGGGTTTGACCATGACTAAAAGCGCGTCAAAAATAACGGCCAAACGACGACAGCTTTCCGCGATGTTATTAATTTGTTCCGGAGTTTTGATCAAATGAGACACGTCGGTAAATTTAATGTCCAAATCTAAATTGCCAATATCAAATCAATGACAAATGCCAAATATTTTCAATTGGTATTTTGAAATTTGAGTTTGATTTGGCATTGGCAGTTTGAATTTTAAAATTTATTGCCCACTAATTGCCATCTTTTTAACCTTATTCCAAATCTCCTGCTCCACCCGGGCAATCGTTTGTTTTCCGTCAACACTTAATAAATTATGGCGCCGGCGGCCATAAACCAAAAGCGGCGTCGCTTCTTTTTCATAATCAGCCAAACGGCGACGAACGACGGCCGGTCGATCGTCTTCGCGCAAAGTTAAATGACGGCCGCAAACATCGCAACGACCGGCGCGGCGGGGCGGATGGTAAACCAGATGATAACTGGCGCCGCAAACGCAAACCCGACGACCAGTCAAACGGTTTAAAACCTCGCGGCCGCCGACCTTGATTTCCACGAACAACAACCGATCTTTATCCTGCGCGAGCTTTAACAAATCGTCAAGCTGACCGGAGTCGCGCGGATAACCATCCAGAATAAAGCCCTTTTTAGTGTCTTTTTTAGCTAATCTTTGGGCTATTATTTGATGAATGATGTGATCTGGTACCAGCAGGCCCTGCCTGGTAAAACGCCTCACCTTGAGCCCCAGGTGACTTCTAGCGGCCTCCTGGGCCCTTAACAACTCGCCTATGGCGATAACCGGCAGGCCTAATTTGGGGCCCAAAAGGTCGCTTTGAGTCCCCTTGCCCGAACCGGGTGGGCCAAATAAAACAATGATGAAGCGTTTGGCTGCCATATTTTAAACGGGCCGATGAATGTCCAGCTGCGATTCTTTGGAGCGGCTTGGTCGGACAACGTCTGGACGAACGGCCGCGGCCGAACCGGTTTGTCCCTGCTTTAAGGACGCTAAACCATGACGCGCGGCCGGATTGGCCCGGCCGAATTTAGTCTCGTCTTTCAGGCGATCAAAAATGGTCAGGCGGATATTTTTAGCCACCTGTTTGGGGTCCGGTCCGGTGTCAGGCCGTTTCATCAGCGCGTCTGTTTTAACGCGTTGACGATAAGCCCTAGGGTCGCCGCGCTGTTTCATCAAATCCAAAACTTGTTTATTGCTTAAAGTTTTGTGCCATTTTCCCTCCTCCTTAAGCATACCCAAAAAACGCTGGCGATCGGACCGGCTTAAATTTTGCGCGCCCAATTTAAGTTGGCCAGTGGTCTTTTTGTCGTATGGCCTGACGCCGCCTGTCGAGCGACCGCCCAAACCGAAAAAAGATCCCCAAGATTGACGAACTGCCATGGCGATTAGTTTAAAATTATTATAGCATATCGCAAGACAAATTTTAAGGTTAGGTCAAACAAAAGCAATGAATCGCCGTTTACCACCGTTGTCGGTTGTTCATGGGATGTTTTTCAATTTTCATTTTTCAATTGTCAATTTTCAAACGATGATCAATTCTCAGTTGCCAATTTTTTACTTCGCCTTGTTTGAAAATTTGATAATTGAAAACTGTTTGGAAACTGAAAATTGAGAATTGAAAATTATTTTACGTTATCTGTCGCTTTAATAAAAATAACCCCTGGGCAAGGGTTAAGTTATGAAAATCCGGGATCTGCCGTCTTACAAAACCTCGTAGTCCCTCATGGACATTTGGGCCCGCACCTGTTTGACCATATCAATCACCACACTGACTACGATCAGAAGCGAAGTGCCGCCAATGGCCAACCAGGCCGTGCCGGTTACCGACCGCATTATCAAGGGCAGAATGGCGATCAAGGCCAAAAATAAAGCTCCGGAAAAAATAACTTTGCGCGCGGTGTAATTCAGATATTCCTGAGTGTGGCGGCCGGGCCGAATGCCCGGAATAAAACCGCCCTGTTTTTGCAAATTTTCCGCCACCTGCTCCGGATGAAAAATAACTTCGGTGTAAAAATAAGTGAAGCCAAAAACCAACAAGAAGTAAAGCACGGCGTAAATCAATTGATTATTAAAAACCCTGATGGTCCAATCGGCGGCCGAAGCCAGCCAAACGCTTTTGGCGCGCAGAAAAAACTGAGCCACGGTTTGCGGCGCGGTGACAATGGCGATGGCGAAAATAATAGGCATGACGCCAGCCATGTTAACCCGAAGCGGCAAATGCGTGGACGAACCGCCAAAGACACGGTTGCCGCGAATCTGTCGGGCGTATTGCACCGGAATATTGCGTTGGCCTTCATTGATAATGACCACGCCGATGACGGTAACGATTGCCACGATCACGAAACCGACGATAGTAAACATCATGGTCGGATCGTAGGTGGAAAAAGTGCGTTGAACCACGCCGGGAAGTCCGGCCACAATGCCGGCGAAAATCATAATGGAAATACCGTTGCCGACTTTTTTCTCGTTGATCAGCTCGCCCAGCCACATCAACATAACCGTGCCGGCGGTCACATTAAACAACATGGCCGCGGTGGACAACCAATCCATATCGGCAACGATGCCGACCGTGGAACGCCTGAGCAGGAGCACCATGGAATAGGCCTGCAGCATGGACAAGGGTACGGTAATCCAGCGACTCCACATATTTATTTTGGCGCGGCCCGCTTCTTCTTTGTTCATTTCTTCCAATTTCGGAATCATCATGCCTAACAATTGGAAGATAATGGAGGCGGTGATGTAGGGGCCGACACCCATCATAACAATGGAAAAATTCTGCATACCGCCGCCAGAAAACAAATTCAACAAACCCAGGGCCTGGTTGGCGCTGAAAAAATCGCGCAAAGCCGCCACATTGACTCCCGGGATGGGAATGTGAGCCGCCAAACGAAAAACCGCCAGACACAACAAAACAAACAACAAACTATAACGCAAATCTCTGGTTTTCCAAAGTTTTTGAATTTGTTCCCACATAGACCATGGAAATATTATAACACTTTGCCGCCGGCTTTTTCAATCATTTGACGAGCGGTCGCGCTCACGGCCAAACCGCTGACTTCCAAATTTTTAACAACCACTTCGCCCCGACCAAGGAGTTTGATGCCGCGATTGGCGTTCTTCACCAAGCCCAAACTTCTTAACAAGGCCGGCGTGACTTTTTGTCCGTCGGATAATTTATTCAAAACTTCGACATTAACCGGAACCGACTTGGCCCGGTATGATTTAAAACCGCGCAATTTAGGCACCGACAGCAGCATCTGTTTCATACCCAGACGTTTCAAGCCGCTGACGCCGGAACGCGCTTTTTGACCCTTGATGCCACGGGTGCTGTAAGTGCCGTGACCGGAAGCATTGCCGCGGCCAACGCGTTTACCGCGTTTATTGACGGCCCGAACCGGTCGCACATTGTGTAAAGCCATGGCCATATTTATTGCTTAGGAGCCGCCTCGGCGTTTTCAGCTTTGACGGATTTTTTAATTTTAAGAAGTTTCAAGGCGGCCAACGCCTTGATCGTGCATTTGGCATTGGTCACATTATTGTTGGTGCCCAAAATCTTGCCGGTGACATTCTGCAAACCGGCCAATTCGGCGATACGTCTAACCACGCCGCCGCATATAATGCCGCGACCGACTTTGGCCGGACGCAATTTGATCTGGGAAGCGCCGAAACGATAAGTGATTTCGTGAGGAATGGAAGCGACATTGGTTAAAGGCACATCAATCATGCGTTTCTTGGCCTGATTGACCGCCTTGGTGATGGCCATGGTCACATCGGCGCCTTTGGCCAGGCCGATGCCGACTCGGCCGGCTTTATTGCCCAAACCGACGCAGGCGCGAAAACGCATTCTTTTGCCTCCGGCCATCACGCGAGTGACCCGGGCCAAATCCAAAATCTGTTGTTCAAACTCACTGTCGGGACCGGCGTCGCGTTTTGGACCGCGTGGACCGCCTTTGCCGCGAAACGGACGACGACCTTCGCGGACGCCGTTTTTCGCGTTATTGGGCTTAGCCGCTGGATTCACGACCGCTTTTTTATTGTCTTTGTCTGTTGACTCTGCCATATGATTTAAAATTCCAAACCGCCTTCGCGAGCGCCGTCAGCCACGGCCTTGACGCGGCCGTGATACAAATTGGCGCCGCGATCAAAAACAACGCTTTTGATGCCGGCCGCCAAAGCTTTGACAGCCACGGCTCGACCCACGGCCAAACCCGCTTCGGTTTTGTTATTCGTCTCCACTTGTTTGCTGTGAACGCTAACCAAGGTTCGACCGGCGACGTCATCAATAATTTGGGCAAACAAAAAGGCGTTGGATTTAAACACGGTTAAACGGGGCCGACCGGCAGTGCCTTTGATTTTGGCTCTGACGCGAACGGCGCGGGCTTGTTTAGCTGCTTGTTTGGCTTTATCTTTATTCATATTATTTGGAAGCGGCCGTCTTGCCGGCTTTACGGCGCAAAATCTCTTCAACATACTTGATGCCTTTGCCCTTGTAGGGTTCCGGCGGCCGCAAGCGACGAATTTGCGCGGCGGTTTCGCCAATCAATTGCTTGTCAATGCCGGACAAAGTGATTATTTTGCCTTCTACGGCGGCGGCGATGCCGGTCGGCAAAACAAATTCCACCGGATGAGAATAACCCAAACTTAAATTGAGCTTATTATTAGCCGTTGACACTTTATAACCGACGCCATTGACTTCCAGCTGCCTGGTAAAACCCCGGCTAACGCCCTCAACCATGTTTTTAATTAAACTTCTGAACAAACCCCAAATCGCCCGGCCGGTTTTGCTTTCTGTTTCGGTTACGCTGACCCGCAAGGTCTGGTCTTCCACGACCACTCCAACCATTGGCAAAAGCGCCAAAGTCAATTCGCCTTTGGGACCTTTAACCGCCAAATTGCGGCCGTTCACCTGAACGGTCACGCCACTCGGCAAAGCAATGGGTAATTTTCCTAATCTCGACATACCTTTTTAATAAATTTCGCAAATAACTTCACCGCCCAAACCGCGTTTGCCAGCCTCCTTATTAGTCATCAAGCCAGACGGCGTGGAAATAATGGCCAAGCCCAAATTATTCAAAACTCTGGGCAAAGATTTTTTATCAACATAAATACGATGACTTGGTTTGCTGACGCGACGGATGCTGCTGATAACCGAACGGCCGTCATCGCGATACTTTAAAGTTAGCTTCAACCTCCGGCTGGCTGGTTTGGCTTCATCGCCAAACACCTCCGCTTTATCCAGCCAATGGGTTTCCACTAAAATTTTGGCAATATTATGTTTCAGTTTGCTCAGCGGCAAAGACACCTCGGTCGCTTTAACGAGCGAAGCGTTTCTGATTCTTGTGAGCATGTCTGCGATTGGATCGGTCATAAACTTATGTCAACTTAATTACCAACTGGCTTTTTTAATGCCCGGTAAATCGGTATTATTGGCTAATTCCCTAAAACAAATGCGGCACAAACCGAAGTCTCTCATGTAACCATGATTGCGACCGCACCGCCAACAACGATTAATCTTTCTGGTGCTGAATTTAGGAGTTTTTTTGGCCTTGATGATTAAAGCTTTTCTCGCCATATGATTAACTGTCTTTCCTAAAAGGAAAACCCAACATTTTAAATAAAGCTAAACCCTGTTCGTGATTGCGGGCATTAGTGGTCAGGGTCACTTCCAAACCGTGCACTTTGTCCACTTCGTCGGTTATAATCTCGGCAAAAGCCGTATGTTCTTTAAAGCCCAGGGACAGGTTGCCGCGCTGATCAACGATTTTTTCCGACAAACCGCGAAAGTCGCGCACCCGCGGCAAGGTAATGCGGATCAGTTTTTCCACAAAATCATACATCCGACCGCCGCGCAAAACCGCGGTCACGCCGACAATATCGCCCTGACGAATTTTAAAAGCGGCGATGGACTTTTTGGCGCTAACCAAAACCGGTTTCTGGCCGGCGATCTGACGCACGTCGTCAGCCACGGCGTCAATGTAGGCCCGGTCCTTGGTCAAGCGTCCCACGCCCACATTCACCGTCGCCTTAATCAAGCGAGGCGCGGCCAAATTATTGCCAAAACCGAACTCTTTTTTCAAGGCCGGAACAATCCGCTGTTTATAGGTTTGAGCTAAAGTCATATTAATCGATTAATTTCTGACACTGCCGGCAAATTCTTAATTTTTTAGTAACTTTGTTCTCGCCTTCGCCGATGGCGGTGCTGGTAAAACCAACCCTCGTCGGTCGGCCGCATTTGGGGCAAATCAGCATTAAATTAGACAAAGACAAGGGCGCCGGAAATTCCACGCGTTGGCCTTTTTCACCACGTCGCTGGGGCCTTAAATGTTTTACCAACAAATTAACGCCTTCCACGCTGGCGCGGCCCCGGCGAGGAAACACCTGCTGGACTTTGCCGGTCTTGCCTTTATCTTTACCGGCGATAATTTTCACTTGGTCTTTAGTCTTAATCTTCATATTATAATACTTCAGGCGCTAAGGAAGCGATTTTAACATAACCGGCCCGTCTCACTTCCCGCGGGATCGGGCCGAAAATACGGGAGGCCTTGGGTTCCAAGGTTTTTTTATCAATAATGACACAGGCATTTTCATTAAAACGCAGATAAGTGCCGTCGGGTCGGCCCACAGCGTGTTTGGTTCTGACCACCACCGCCTGCAAAACATCGCCTTTTTTGATGGCGGCATGAGGCGTAGCCACCTTGACCACGGCTGTAATCACATCGCCCACGCCGGCGTAACGCCGTCTGTAACCGTTGGCCACGCGCAAACACTGGACCTTTCTGGCTCCGCTGTTATCAGCTACCTGCAACATGGATCTTAACTGAATCATACGATTATTTATCGGTTATCACTCGCCAACGTTTATCGCGACTTAACGGGCGACATTCAACAAAAGTCACTTGGTCGCCCACATGAAACCGGCTTTTTTCGTCATGCACTTTATAGGATTTGGTGGTGGTGTAACGTTTATGATATTTGGGATGAGATTTAACGGAAGAAACTTTGACCACCAAAGTTTTGGCCATTTTATCAGACACCACCAGGCCCGTAAAAGAGCGGGCTTGACGAGATTTGGTTTGTTCTTGTGACTGGTTCATATTACTTGTCTTGACGCGAGTTAATCATGGTTAAAATTTTGGCCACGAGTTGTCTGGTTTCCCTTATTTCACGCACATCTTTAAGCTGATGATTGGCGTCTTTAAAACGTAATTCCCTCAAAGCTAAACGAGTCGTGGTCAGCAAAGTCCGCAATTCAGCAGTTGATTTGGTTGGTAATTCTTTTAAATCCATATTTACTTCTTTATAAACAGGCATTTAACGGGCAATTTGTGAGCCGCGGCCAAAGCGGCCGTTTTGGCTTCCGCCTCGCTGATGCCGTCAATTTCAAACATCACGGTGCCGGCTTTAATTTTGGCCACATAGTGGTCAACGCTGCCCTTGCCTTTACCCATGGGAATTTCACCGCCCTTGGCCGTCACCGGCGCGTCCGGAAAAATCCTGATCCACATTTTGCCGCTTTTGGTTAAATAACGACTGATAACGCGACGGGCCGCCTCAATTTGGCGGGCGCTGATCCAATGAGACGACAAGCTCTTTAAACCATACTGGCCGAAACTCAAACGGTTTTTGCGACTGGCTTGGCCGCCCCGTCTCAGCTTGTGCGATTTTCTGAATTTGCTTTTCTTCGGTGCTAACATATGATTTATTTAGCTTGGCGCTCTTCGTTTTTTTCAAATACTTCGCCCTTATACAACCAAACCTTGATGCCGATGGTGCCGTAAGTGGTTTTGGCAAAACCGCGGGCGTAATCGATATCGGCGCGCAAAGTCTGCAGGGGCAGTTTGCCGCTGGTCAAACTTTCGGTGCGGGCAATTTCCGCGCCGTTCAAACGGCCGCCGATCATCACCTTCACGCCCAAAGCGCCGGCCCGCTCGGCTTTGGCGATAGTTTGTTTCATCACCCGTTTGAAGGGCAGACGTTTTTCAATATCCAGAATGGCCGATTGCAACAAAATCATGGCGCTTAAATTCGGCCGGCTGACTTCGCTGACCGTTAAACTGATTTCCGACAAACGAAAATTTTTCAAAAATTGCTTATGCAGTTTCTTTTTCAAGTCTTCAACGCCGCTGCCGCCGCGACCGATCAATAAACCGGGTTTGGCGGTAAAAAGATTGATCAGGACGCGATTGCCGGATCGTTCAATTTCCACCCGATCGACACCGGCCTCGCGCTGGCTGTTCAACAAATAACGACGCACGGCCAAATCCTGACGAATTTTGGCAATATAAGGCCGGCCCGAATCGAACCACCTGGAAGTCCAGGTGCGAGTCGTGCCTAAACGAAAAACTTTGGGATTGACTTTTTTAGCCATATTGACGGATATCGGATTTAAAAAATTGATTATTGACGCTTACTAAGCGATTAGCCGCTTTTGCGTCTGAAAACTTTGGTGGTAAAACCGCGTTTGCCGCCCTCCACTTTGGCATGCTGACCGCGGGCCTCGCGACGTTGATCAACGATCTGGGCGTCTTTTTCCTCGGTGGCGGGCTTGGCGGCCGCGACCTCTTTGGTTTTAAGACCCTCGGCTTCAACCGGACGCTCTTTAATTTCAGCGGGGTTTTCAATTTTCGCCTTAGCCGCGATCTTGGTCGCGGTCGGCGTCACTTCCGCCAAAATCAAGTTGATATGACTAGTGCGCTTGGCTAAAGGCGTCGCCCGACCATGAGCGCGCGGCAACCAACGCTTCAAAGTCCGGCCGCCGTCCACACTGATGGTTTTAACATATAAATTATCTTCTGACAAACCGAAATTATTTTTCGCATTAGCTATGGCTGATAAAAGCAATTTAATCAAAGGTTTGGCCGCCCATTTGGCGGAAAACTTCAATTGCTGCAAAGCCGCCGCCACTTTTTGACCGCGAATCAAACCAGCCGACAAACGGACTTTGCGGGGAGACATGCGCAATGATTTTAACTTGGCTGTAACTTCCATACATTTTTATTTGCGGTATGCGGATTGAATTCGTGATTATTTCTTAACGGCCGCTTGAGTTTTGGCCATCTTGCCGCCATGACCGACGAATTTACGGGTCGGCGCGAACTCGCCGAAACGATGTCCGACCATATTTTCACCAACCAAAACCGAAACATGTTTTTTACCGTCATGAACGCCGAAATGGAAACCGACCATTTCCGGCGTAATAACCGAAGCGCGATCCCAAAGCTTGATGACGGTTTTATCGCCCGACTTCAAATCCATCACTTTTTTCAAGAGACGTTCATTGACATAAGGGCCTTTCTTTAAACTTCGTGACATAAAACTTATTTACCTTTTCTTTTTTTTCTTTGAATAATAAACTTGTTGGACGCTTTTTTGTTGGCTCTGGTTTTGACGCCATACGCCGGTTTGCCCCACTTGGTTTTGGGATGCCGCAAACCGATCGGCTGATTGCCTTCACCGCCGCCGTGTGGGTGATCGTTCGGATTCATGGCTGTGCCACGCACCGTCGGCCTAATGCCTAATTTACGCTGACGTCCGGCTTTACCGATGGACACTAACCGCCAATCCTGATTACCGACCTGACCAACCGTGGCCAAGCAACGCTTGTCCAATAATCTGATTTCACCGGAAGGTAATTTAATCTGAGCGTATTTTTTCTCCACACCCATGACAAAAATGGCATTGCCGGCGCCGCGAGCCAAAACGGCCCCCTGACCCGGTTTCAATTCCACGCCATGCACGGCCACGCCGGCCGGAATAAACTCCAAAGGCATGGCATTGCCGAGTTTTATTTCAATCAACTGTCTTGAACTCATAACCGTATCGCCAACGCGCAAACCTTCCGGAGCGATGATATAACGTTTGGCGCCGTCGCTGTAATGCAATAAAGCCAAGCGCGGACCGCGATTCGGATCGTATTCAATGGTGGCCACGCGCGCCGGGATATCAAATTTGTCCCGCTTGAAATCAACCAAACGCAAAAAACGTTTGACGCCGCCGCCCTGATGGCGCACGGTGATTTTGCCCTGGGCGTTGCGACCGCCATGTTGTTTTTTAACCACGATCAAACTCTTTTCCGGACGTTTGGCGGTAATATCGGAAAAATCCTGAAAACTCAGGCCGCGACGAGCGTTGGTTGTTGGTTTAACTTTCTTAATCGGCATATTAAACTCCTTCGTAAACATCCAGGGCAGCGCCCTCGGGCAAAGTGACGATGGCTTTACGCCAATCTTTTCTTTTGCCCATGATGCGACCGCGCGCTTTGCGTTTGCCGGTCATGTTGAAAATATTCACTTTCAACGGTTTGATGCCATACAATTCGCCAATGGCCTTGGCCACCATCACCTTATTGGCGTCGGGGCTGACCACGAAAGCGTATTGCCGCAAACCGTTCAAAGCGGCGGCTTTTTCCGTTACCACCGGGCGGACCAAAACGCGATAAGACTGGCTGCCGGGTCGCAACTTGATTTTGGTCGTTTTGGTTTTGGACGAACTTTTGGTCGCCGCTTCGCCGGCATACAACTCCTGCATGCTTTTGGCGGCCGGTTTTTGGGTTTCGTCCGTGGTTTTTTTCTTGGAAAAAATAGCCATATTATTTAGAATACTGCTTTTCCAGGGCGTCAATGACAGCCGTGTCGGTTAACAAATATTTAAACCGCAGAAGATCGATAAGATTGATATTATCCAAATTGATTACTTTGACATGAGGCAGGTTGCGAGCCGCTTTAGCCAAAACGGCATCCTGGCGACTGACAATCAAACAATCGCGTTTAATCTTATCACCCCACAGCTGATTTTCCAACCCGCCCAACAATTGATTAAAGGCCCTGGTTTTGGATTCGGTTAACTGCCATTTATCAATCAAGGCCAGTTGTTTAGTCTCCACCTTGTCGGATAAAGCCATCAACAAGGCCTGTTGTTTCATTTTTTTATTCAAACTCTTGCTGAAATTACGCGCGTTGGTCGGACCAAAAGTAATGCCACCGCCGCGCCACAACGGACTACGGCTGGAACCGGCGCGAGCGCGACCGGTGCCTTTTTGTCGCCAGGGCTTTTTGCCGCCGCCGGCCACTTCGCTGCGATCTTTGGTGTGAGCCAAAACTTGGCGGGCATTGGCCTGCTGAGCCACCATGGCCTGGTGCAATAAATCCGGTTGAGTTTTCACGCCAAACACCTCCGGTTTGAGCTCTCGCTCACCGACTGCGCCGCCTTGCTGATTGTAAACCGGATATTTAATCATACGATGGGTTGTGATTATTAAGTGTTGGGCGTTGATTCTTCAATCGCGGCTTCTGCCGGCTCCACCACGGTCTCATCGGTTTTTTCCACTTCGGCAACGGTTTTCTCGGCAGGAACTTCAACCGTCGTTTCCGTTTTTTCCCCGATCGGTTGAGACACTTGCAAGTCGCCGCTGCCGGTCAATAAAACCAAACCGCCGCGCGCGCCGGGCACGCTACCGTTTAAATATAAGACATTGGCTTCGTTATCAACTTTAACCACCTCGACATTGGCTGTGGATACCTGTTGAGCGCCCATATGACCGGCCATCCTGATGCCTTTAAAAACCCGCTGCACGCCGCCGGAACCGATGGAACCGGGCATACGCAACTGGTCTTTGTTGCCATGAGTGGCATCCTGACCATGAAAACCATGGCGCTTGACCACGCCGGCAAAACCGCGTCCCTTGGACCAACCGGTCACCGTCACCACATCGCCTTCCTGGAAAGTCTCGGCGGTAATTTTATCGCCAACGCGCAAAGCCGCCGCTTCCTTGGCCGGCAGACGAAATTCTTTAAGATAACGGAAACTGCCCAAATTTTTTAAATGACCCAAGACTGATTTGGATAAATTCTTGGCTTTTTTGTCGCCAAAAGCCAGCTGCACGCCGCTGTAACCGTCGCGTTCAACCGTCTTGATCTGCGACACCAAAGCCGGACCGGCCAAAACCTTGGTCACGCCCAAACGTTTTTCGCCAACCCAAATTTGGGTCATCTCTATTTTTTTACCCAAAATAAATTTCATACTGCCTGATTTTTAAACAAAAAACCGACTTCCCGGAATCGGCTTACCACAAATTATTCCCTGATAGGGTTAAGATCAATTTGTTTTTGCCAATTTCAGTCTCCGCATGTCTAAACCGCGTTTCGCACAGCTTATCCCCAAGGGAAGACTGCCCGATACCGGATTAAACTACATTTTAATTTCCACATCGACACCGGCCGGAAGGTTTAAGCTGCTCAAGGCCTCCACGGTTTCGGCCGTCGGATCAATAATGTCCAACAAACGCTTGTGGGTCCGCATTTCATACTGGTCGCGAGAATTTTTGTGAACAAAAGTGGAGGCGTTGACGGTGTAAATTTTCTTTTCCGTCGGCAAGGGAATCGGTCCATGAAATTTGGCGCCGGTTCTTTTCACCGTTTCCACGATCGTTTTGGTGGATTGGTCAATGATCTTGTGATCGAACGACCTGATCTTAATCCTGATTCTCTGACCAGCTTCTTCTTTACCGGTCTTTTTGTCTTTAATGTCAGCCATTGCAAATGTTTTTAAATAAACATTATGGTCTGGCCCTTAATTAAGAGCCAGATTAAATGGTTATTTGATGATTTTGGTCACCACGCCGGCGCCGACCGTGCGGCCGCCTTCGCGGATGGCAAAACGTTGTTTCTCCTGTAAAGCAATCGGAGCGATCAATTTGATTTTTAAATTGACGGTATCGCCGGGCATAACCATCTCGGTGCCTTCCGGCAAATCAACTTCACCGGTCACGTCAGTGGTGCGCAAATAGAATTGCGGTTTGTAACCCTTGAAAAATGGTTTATGGCGACCACCCTCATCCTTGGTCAAAACGTAAACTTCGCCTTCAAATTCGGTATGGGGAGTGATGGAACCGGGTTTGGCCAAAACCTGACCGCGTTCCACTTCGTCTTTCTTGGTGCCGCGCAGCAACAAACCGGCGTTATCACCGGCCTGGCCCTGGTCCAAGCTCTTGTTGAACATTTCCACGCCAGTCACCACGGTTTTCTTGGTGTCGTGCAAACCGACGATTTCCACCTCATCGTTGACCTTGATCACACCGCACTCAATTCTGCCGGTCACCACGGTGCCGCGGCCTTCAATGGAGAAAATATCTTCCACCGGCATCAAGAACGGCTTGTCGGTTTCGCGCACCGGCTCCGGAATATACTCATCCAAGGCGGCCACGAGTTCTTCAATCTTTTTGCCGTATTCGCCCTCCGGATTTTCCAGGGCCTTCAAAGCGCTACCGCGAATAATCGGAGTGGTATCACCAGGGAATTCATACTTTTTCAACAAATCGCGGATTTCCTCTTCCACCAAGTCAATCAATTCCTGGTCCTCAACCATGTCGCACTTGTTCAAAAAAACCACGATATACGGCACGCCGACCTGACGGGCCAACAAGATGTGTTCGCGGGTCTGGGGCATGGGGCCGTCAGTCGCCGACACCACTAAAATCGCTCCATCCATCTGAGCGGCGCCAGTAATCATGTTCTTGACATAATCGGCGTGACCCGGACAATCCACGTGGGCGTAATGACGGGCGTTGGACTCATACTCCACATGGGCGGTGGCGATAGTGATACCGCGCGCTTTTTCTTCGGGAGCGGAATCAATCTGATCCACGCTTTTTTGCGACGCCTTAAAACCCTTTTTGCCCATGACGGTCAAAATGGCGGCGGTCAACGTGGTTTTGCCGTGGTCAACGTGGCCGATAGTGCCGACATTGACGTGGGGTTTGGTGCGTTCAAATTTATCTGCCATAGCAATTTATTTAACGGCCTTTAGTTCTCTAAAGTTTTTGGCCAACCGTTATAAAATTATTAAATTATATTTTATGTTTTGAAAATTAATCGCGTTGCTCCGCCGTCTCGCCCTCCGACCAGTTATTCGGCTGATCGCGACGTTCCTGCAAAATATCGGCCACCGAATTAAAATTGCTGTCAGCCGGCGTTTCTTGCGCCTTGGCCATGGCGGCAAATTCTTCTTCGGTCGGATAAAGATAATTGACATCTTCCTCCCAGGCCTTTTCCGTATCATCGACGACCCGCTCGGGCGTTTCTTCCTTGCCGTCAAAAATATCATCTGGCAAAAAATTGTGACCGTTGTGCCATTCGCCTTCTTCGCCATCCTTTAAATCGCCGAAGTCATCTTCCGCTTCTTCGTCATCCTTGTACCAATCTATGGAATCTCGGGAATCTTCCGCCCCGTCCCAGGGCTCAATTTCGGGGTTTATTTTATCATCAAGATCATCCACTGTCAAGTCATCAAAGTCTTCCGACCTGTCAACTAATTTTTCATAAGAATTCATGGCTAAGATTACATAAGAATCCTGCGGCTTGGCCGGGTTAAAAACAATAACATTATCCCCTGTTTTTTTGGCTAAATTCAAAATTTTTTCCAAAAATGAAGCCATAAAGCAAAAAATAAACCTGTTTTTATGGGGCTGTCGCCAAAAATATTTGTATATTCATTTTTCAAATTTTGAGGAAATTTTTTCAAAAATTTTTGAGGAAATATGGTTATATTGGCGAAAAAAATTTTGAAAAAATTTACCTATATTTGAAAAAATAGCGCCAATCGGGTATTTGGTGACAGTCCCTTTATAAACAAATTATTCACTTAATCAGTTTAGGGCTTTTCGGGAAAATAGTCAAGTCAGTGTTGTCAATCATTTTTTATTATATTTTAGCTAAAATTAAATAAAAAAATATATAAAATTTTTACCTAAAATAATGAAAATGACACGCCTCTTATTTATCAACCATCGACCACACAACAAAACCGGAGCGTGTCCACCCCGGTTTGTTTATCTGAAGTGATAAAATTTTATTTGGAT
>Ga0172370_10002576_pt1 | contig 26017 bp, 29 predicted proteins | sample LakKiv5m_FD_114538 | JGI IMG/M metagenome (GOLD analysis project Ga0172370, IMG submission 114538) | Freshwater microbial communities from Kabuno Bay, South-Kivu, Congo - kab_022012_11.5m | ecosystem: Environmental > Aquatic > Freshwater > Lake | place: Democratic Republic of the Congo...
AGTATTGCGATCAGGGCGCCTGTGAGCGCCGCTGTTGCCCAGACATTGCTGCGTGCGCGCGTCTCCGCACCCATCATCTGCCCTGCTGCGTAGAGAACGCCTGCGAGGATGATCATGAGCATTCCTGCAATAGGGAGCATCTGGTTGAGCCCCTTGCAGAGGTCGGATAATGCACTGGTCAGGCCAGTGAGCAGCGATGTGGAAAATGCAAGTGATAGCATCACTGCAAGTGCAAACGCGAAAATGCCCAATTTCCTCATAATATCACTCTTTCAAGCGCCTTGCTGTGATAAATGCAGTCAATATTTTTAAACTCTTGGGAGAAGGCACGCCTAAACCCTCCCGATTTCCCTGTTCATGCGCGCGATTTCGGAAAGCGCGGCACCCACGAAATCATCCGTGCCTTTCTTCCTGTGCGCGTAAGCTATGGCGCTTGAGCTGTTTATCCTGTGCAGGGAAAACGCCTCGGGCCACACGCTTCTGAGCACCTTTGCAGTCTCTGCCGCCGACGCGCCCTGCGCGCCAACTCCCGGCACCAAAAGAGGCATCTGCTTTTTTGCGTCGTAGAAAACCCACATGGCAGCCTCAAGCTCGTCAAGCGCGGTTGCGCCAAGCACCATGCCAACGCCAGCAGTGTGCCACTTCTCCATCTTGCGCGCCACCTCGGAGAAAAGCTGCTTTCCGTTTTCAAGGTGCAGCGACTGGAAGTCCGCTGCGCCTGCATTGGAGGTCCTGCAAAGAACATAGATGCCCTTGCCTGACTTGCAGCGCTCGAAGAACGGCGAGAGGCTATCATAGCCCATATATGGAGAAACTGTGAGCGCATCTGAACCCCAGAAATCGAATGCCTCTGCTGCGTAGGCTGCGCTTGACTTGCCGATATCCCCGCGCTTTGCGTCCAGTATTATAGGGAGCTTGCCGCTGTAGCGCTTGATTATGGATTTGAGCGCGCGCAGGCCCTCAAAGCCGTATTGCGCAAAGTAGGCATAGTTGGGCTTGAGCGCGGATATTGATTTGCTCTCAGCAAGCGAGGCGTCGATTACCTGCGAAAAGAACAAGGTGATTTTCCCCTCATTATCCTGCGCGGGAAGGGCGGGGAATTGTGACAGGTCTGGGTCCAGCCCGAAGCATACGATGCTTTGGCGCTCCTCTGCAGAAGATGCAAGCAAATCAAGGTAGCCCATTCAAACACCAAGGCACTTTGCGCCTAAACCCCGTATTCCTTCTTGTACAACTTGTACTGCGCGAGAATTTCAGGCGTGACCTGCAGCTGGCCGTTCACCTTGTTTTTGGAGAGATAGTCAAAAACCTCGTCTGCAGTTGCAATCGCATGCACTTTTGCCTTGTGCTTGGCCTCGAAAGCCGCAATGGCGTTCTTGCCTTCCTTGTCCTTTTCCTGCCTGTCAAGCAAAATGAACACTCCTGCAATCGATACCTTCGCGGCAGAGGAGAGCTGCGCAATCGCCTCTTCCTTTGCCCCGCCGGTTGTGAAAACGTCGTCGAGCATTATGAGGCGCATGCCGTCCTTTATTGGCGCGCCCACGAATGAGCCCGAATCCCCATGGTCCTTTGCCTCCTTCCTGTTGAAGCACCAGGGCTTGTCCACGCCGGATTCGGCAAGCGACATGCTTGCGGAAACCGCCAGCGGGATGCCCTTGTAGGCGGGCGCAAAAATTGCGTCGTACTTCTCTGGCTTGATGGAGCGGCTGATTGCCTGTGAGAATATTTTCGCAAGCGCGCGGGAAAGCTCTCCGGTGTAAAACAGCCCGGAGTTGAAAAAGTAAGGGGACTGCCTGCCGGATTTCAGCGTGAAATTGCCGAAACGCAGCGCTCCTGCATAGATTGCCAGCTCGATGAAGTCGGATTGATATTTCTGCATGATATTATTTTGCGCGTGGGATTTTTAATCAGAGGCGTCGGCCATCATGCGCGCGGCAATAAGAGGCAGGAGCAGCTGCCCTGTTTTTGGGCTGGCTGCATCGCGCTATGCTGAAGAGTCGATTTTCGCGCCCTCGCTTGCAAGCGACAATGTATGGCAGGCAAAGCCTGTTGCATCCGAAATCTCCTGCGAGATTTTCTGGCAGCGCGCAGAATCGCAAAGCGCAATCGCCGCCCCGCCCTCGCCGCCCCCGCCTGTGAGCTTGGCGCCATATGCGCCCGATGACAGCGCTGAAGAGACTGCGGAATCTATGCCTTGGGAGGAGACGCGGCGCATGCGCAGCAGGATATGGTTGTCGTCCATTGCCTTGCCAAGCTCCTGGGGCGTTTTTGCGGCAATGGCTGCTTTCAGGATTGGCGCAAACTCGGCGCGCACCTCCTTCCTTTTTTCCTCAGGTGTGGAAGCAGGCAGTGTGGAAATGCCAAACGACAGGGCAAAGGCAGCAAGCATTGCGGCAGTGTTGTCCTTTTTCACCTTGAAGGTATCTATTAGAAGCAGCGAGCAGCCTTGCGGAAGAGAGAACTTTGCAGAGCGGGCCAAGAACTTCGGCGGCAAGAACTTGCGCTGGAAGATTATGGGCTTGCCATATGCCACTGAGCGCGCGTCAATGCCTGACGCCTTGCCCTCGTGCGCCACCAAGTCCCCAGCCTGGGCTGCGAGGAATATCTTGCGCGGGCTTTGCTTTTTTTTCATGATTTCAAGCAGGCCGGAAGCAAATGCAGCGCCAAGCGAGGACGAGGTGCCCACGCCCTTGATGGCAACGCCTGGCAGGAATTCAACACTGCAGGATGGCACCGTCTTTTTGCCGCATATTTCCCTTGCCACAGCTGCGAATTGGGAGAGGCGCGTCTCGCCTGAAAATGAAAAGTCCGGCGCGATTTGCGCATTGCCAAGGGAGGAGCATAGCGCTGCGCCCGGCTGGCTGGAATCAGAGAACTTCGCCCTGTTCCTAGGCTCGATAGGAACGGCAAGCGCCGAGGCGCCATAGACAACATAGTGCTCGCCGAACAGTATTGCCTTGCAGGGGGCGGACGCGAAAATCTCCATGGAGCCCTTGAGCATTGTTATTTAATATTTGTTAGTGCTGACTGGCGCATGGACGATGTATTGCTCCTTGCCGCAGCCGCCTGTGTTGTGCTTGCCGCGCTTGTCTACCTGATGTGGCGCGACGCAACTGCGCAATCCTGGGGCGACTTTGCAAAGGCCGAGAAGACGAAATGGAGGGTGGACGAGGAAAAGCGGAAAGACAGCCAGGCGTGATATTGATGGACAAGCATAAAAAATCAAAGAAGGAAGGGATTATGGGGATGCTTTCCTCAGCCTACCAGAAGGTGCCTGAATTCCCTTACCTTGACCGCGCCACCACGCTCATACTCATTTTGTGCGTGGTTGGCTACCTTGGCTTCACGGCGTACATATTTTTCTCCGAGCCTCCAATGGAAATAGAGATGAAGCTTTTGGAAGGCTCGCTTTCCAAGAATTCGCAGGTGGCGCTTGCAGCAGGCGAGCATTATTCCTACATTGCCCAAACGCCAGAGGGCGACCAGAAGATTGAATATTTCGTGAGCTCCTCCCCATCCTGCCAAGGCGTGGTGGTGCAGGAGCAATCAGCCCAGTCAAGCCAGTCGCTGTGCATATTGCCAAGCGGGCTGCTATCAGGCGAAAGCGTGAATTTGAACTATGGCAACCGCTCCATACTCCTCTTCTCCCCCTGGATGCTGGCTGCATCGGAGAATTTCAGCTGGAAGGTGGACACCACCTACTCGGCAAAGGGGCTATCAATGACCATTCCAACGTACTTTGCCTCAAAAGGCAAGCAGCAGATAGCCGGCAGGGAAGCCTACGAGATAGACATCAGCGACGAGCTTGACAGCGGGTCCCCGACTCGCTTTTTCGTGGACAGCGAGAAGCGCGTGCTGCTCTTGGCTGATTTGGGCAACCTCACGCTGAGGATGACTATCGCGCCTTTTGCGCTGAACTGGACAGAATAGAATTAGCTACTTCTTCCCCTTCAAGCACGCATCCACAAATGCTACAAACAGCGGCGCAGGGCGCTCCAGGCGGCTTTTCAATTCAGGGTGCGCCTGCGTGCCCACGCCAAACCCTTCTGGCCACTCAATAACCTCGACAATGTTGCCGTCAGGCGAGGTGCCCGAGATTACAAGCCCGCTCTTGGCAAGGGCGTCGCGAAAATCATTGTTCACTTCGTAGCGGTGGCGGTGCCTCTCCGAGATGCTTTCAGTGTCATATGCCGCGTATGCGCGCGTGCCCTTTGACAGCTTACAGGGCCAGGCGCCAAGCCTCTGGTTTGCACCCTTATCCTTCACCCCTCGCTGCTCAGGAAGGAAGTCAATCACTGGGTATTTTGTCTTGTCGTCGATTTCTGTTGAATTTGCACCCTCCATGTTGCACTTGTGGCGCGCCCACTCGATGACTGCCATCTGCAAGCCATAGCACAAGCCCAGGAATGACAGCCCGTGCTCGCGCGCATATTTTATGCACGCGATTTTCCCTTCTGTGCCTCGGCTCCCGTAGCCGCCAGGCACGATGATGCCGTCGCAGCCGTGCAGCAATTCCTTGGCTGTGGCCTTGCCAGAGTCAATGTCAGATGTCTCCACCCACTTCACGTTCACGCGCGCATTGTGCTTTGCGCCTGCATGAACAAGCGCTTCCTTCACGCTCACATATGCGTCCTTCACCGCAGTGTACTTGCCCGTGATTGCAACTGTGATTTCGCCCTTGGGGCTCTTGATTTTCTCAACGGCGGCGCGCCACTCCTTCATGTCCTCGCCCTTCTCGTCAATGCCAAGCTCGGAAAGCAAAAGCTCAGTCATTTTCTGGCGCTCAAGAATCATGGGAAGCTCGTAAATCGTGTCAATGTCAGGGTCGTCAAACACGTTGTCAATCGGCACGTTGCAGAACATCGCGATTTTCTCCTTTGCCTCCCGCGTGAGAAGCTCGTCCTGCCTGCACACTATGATATTGGGCTTGATGCCCATGGAAAGTATGAGCTTGTTCGCGTGCTGCGTTGGTTTTGTTTTCAGCTCGCCCTCTGAAAGCGAAGGCACGTAGGTGAGCTGCAGGAAGACCGTTTTCTCCTCGTTGGCGAATTGGCGCATTGCCTCCAGGAAATAGCCGTTCTCCAGGTCGCCGACCGTGCCGCCCACTTCCACAATCACAACATCGGCATCCTGCTCGTCGCCTGTGCGGCGCACCCATGCCTTGATTTCGTCGGTGAGGTGCGGCACTATCTGCACATCCCTGCCCAGGAAGCCGCCCTTCCGCTCCTTCTCAATGATGCTTCGGAAAAGCTTGCCCCCAGTGATGCTGTTGTTGCCATTGAGGTCGACGTTGAGGAAGCGCTCGTAGGTGCCAAAATCCATGTCGCATTCCGTGCCGTCGTCCAGCACAAACACCTCGCCGTGGCGGAACGGGTTCATGGTGCCGCAGTCCACATTCAAGTAGCCGTCGAATTTTATGGGCGAGACTTTCAAGCCCTTGGTCTGCAGCAGCTTGCCTATCGAAGATGTGACTATCCCCTTGCCAAGGCCAGACATGAGCGAGCCTAATACAACAATATACCTTCGTGATTTGAGACGCATACGGGAAAAAGCTACAGAGCTAAAGTATTTATACCTGCATTTTTTCCTCGAAGCGATTTTTACGGCGTGAAATCGGCGTTGGCAGCAGGCTTTTTTCCGCGCGCGTGGCCCACCGCAATGTTATTATATTGTTGCATGCACCATCCTCTTACAGAATAAACTGACATCTTGGCTAATTTTGGACCGCATCCCTGGCTTTCGGCTTTGGGGTGCAAGCCCTGTGGGCTTTGACTGCCAAGTGAAAGTGGAAAAAGGGTGAGAGAATGGGATTTAGCAAGCTTGGCCTAAGCCACAATATACTTAGCGCGCTGACCGAGATGGGCTTCAAGTCTCCCACGCCGATACAGCAGCAGGGCATACCGCTCCTGCTTCAAGGTGAGGACTTGATCGGCCAGGCGCAGACAGGCACGGGCAAAACCGCTGCATTCGGCGTATGCATACTTGAGAAGCTGGCGCTAACGCCTGCAAAGAAGGGCAAGGTGCGCGCGCTCATACTTGCGCCCACGCGCGAGCTTGCGGTGCAGATTTCAGGGGAAATCGGGAAGATCGGCGCGCACTCGCAGGCAAGGATACTGTCCATTTACGGAGGGCAGGACATTGAAAGGCAAATAGGCCCGCTGAATTCCGGCGTTGACATTGTGGTTGGCACGCCTGGGCGGCTTCTGGACCACATTGAGCGCGGCACCATCAAGCTTGACGCTGTTGAAGTCGTGGTGCTGGACGAGGCTGACAGGATGCTAGACATGGGCTTCATTGACGACATCGAGAAGATCCTTGGGAAGACCCCCAAGAACAGGCAGACTTTGATGTTCTCCGCAACCATGCCCCCGGCAATACTGGAGCTTTCCAAGAAGTACATGCACGCGCCGCAGGAAGTGCGCGTCTCGGAAGACTCGCTTTCGGTCAAGGCGATAAAGCAGTACTATGTCGAGACCTCCAAGTTCGACAGGCTCAACATGCTGCTTGCCTTGCTTGTCGAGAAAAAGCCCACACTTGCCTTGATATTTGCAAGGACAAAGCGCGGGGCTGACAGGCTGAACGAGATACTGGTAGACCGGGGATTTAGGTCCAAGGCATTCCATGGCGACTTGAGCCAAGGCCAGCGCGACAGGTCGATGGAGGCATTCAGGAAAAGCCACATCAACCTCCTTGTCGCTACCGACTTGGCAAGCAGAGGATTGGACGTCACCGGCGTCACGCACGTGATAAACTACGACACCACCGACGATCCCATGACATACGTGCACAGGATTGGCAGGACTGGGAGGATGGGCAAGGACGGCGAGGCAATCTCCTTTGTCTTTTTCGACCAGACCAGCATGATTTCAATCATTGAGAAGGTGACTGACAGCAAGATTGAGCAGCTCAAGATTGAGGTAAAGCCTGGCCTATTGCCGCGGCGCGTGAACTTCACCTCGCATGAAGGCGAAGGCGGGCAGAGGCATGGTGGGGACCGCAGGGGCGGCTACGGGCGCAGGGAAGGAGGGTACCCACACTCGAGTGGCGGATACGGCTCGCGAAGGGAAGGCGGGCGCGGCGGCTCTTATTCGCGCGAAGGCGGAAGGGGCGGCTTTGGCTCGCGCGATTCCCGCGGCGGAAGGGACAGCGCCCCGCGCGAGGCAAAGGAATACGAATCCGGCCGCGGGCACAAGTTCTTCGGAAGAAGGAACTGAACGCCTTCTGCAGGCGCTTTTATTAATTTTCCATGCGACCCTACTGCGAGGTGTGGAAATGGGATTTGTAGACGAATTCATGGCTTTCTTGAACAAGCACAAGGTGATTGGGCTTGCGGTTGCATTCATCATAGGCGCGGCTGCGGCAAAGCTGGTGAGCGCGCTTGTCAACGACATCATAATGCCATTGATTGCGGTGTTCATACCTGGAGGGGATTGGAGGACTTTTGTGCTCCAGCTCGGGCCGGTGAAGCTTTTGATTGGCGACTTTGCAGGCGCTGTCATTGACTTTGTGATAGTTGCATTCGTTATCTTCCTGATAGTCAAGTACATGGTCAAGGAAGACGCCAAGTAAGCGAACGAAAAACGCACTCTTTTAAACCACCGGCGCAATACAAGAAAACATGCGTTTTGCGCCAGTTTTTCTTGCATTTTTTCTTTTTCTTTCCCCAGCATTGGCAGTAGCTGAAAATGTTTCATCTGCCGAGAGCACGGCTCCCCCGTCAGTTCCGCAAGGAGAGGGGCCAGTGAGCGTCAAGGCAGTGCTGGCAAATGGCACGCCGGCGCAGGCAGGCATGCCAATCACCATATTGGCAACATCTGGGAGCACTGCTGCAACCTACCGGCTCATAACAGGCAGGGAAGGCAATTTCCTGCTGCAGCTTGGCAGTGGAAATTACCAGATAAGCGCAACCCTAGATGACATGGCAACCTCAGGAGTGGATTATGCGTCCTCTGCTTCCCTGTCAGTGCCAGAAGAGCGCAACCTCACAATGGCGTTCTACCCTGCAGGAAGCGTGGCGGCATCAGTGCTTGAAGGGGGCATGGTGGTGCCAGGGGCAGAAGTGCATGTTTCTTGCTCGTCTGATTGGTTTGATTATTCTGCAATAAACGGCGAAAGCCAGCGCTCCGGCGAGGCAGGGGATTTCCTTTTCCGCGCCCTCCCCACAGGCACCTGCGTGATATCGGCATCCACGCAATCATCGGCAGGCTCAACGCAAGTGGCAGTGGAGCACGGGAAGCTCTCAAGCACGCAGATTGAAATAAAGCCCAAGGCATTTGCGCTTCCGGACGCTGTGCTCTTGCTTGCTGCGCTTGCAATCATCGCAGTCATCATATACATTGCCTTCATGGGAATGAAGCCGGCGGCTGCGCGCGCAGAGGGGAAAGCGCCGGCTGCAAAGAAGGGGAAGCGAAATGCGCGGGCAGCCGCACAACCTGAAAAGGCGAGTTCGCGTCCCAAGCGCGCAGAGGCGAGCGCGAAATCATTGGCGCATGCCACAGAAGCGCCCAAGCAGGCGCCCCTTTTTGACGCCAACGGGGAAAAAGCGCGCGCAGTGCTTTCCACTCTTTCGGAGCGCGAGGCAGACATAGTGCGTTTCCTCATGGCAGCAGGGGGCAAGTCCAAGCGCTCCACCATGCAGCACAAGCTTCTCATTCCGAAAACTTCGCTGCTGCGCAACCTGCGCTCGCTTGAGCGCAAGAACGTTGTGTTGCTCATCCCGTTTGGAAGGAATTTGGTGGCTGAATTGCAGCGCAGCCTGTTTGAGTAGCTTCTTCGAGGTAAAAATCTCATCGGACCGCGAAAGCTTTATAAAGCGGGACCGGGTCTGCCCCGCCAATCCTTTTTAAGCAAAAACCGGCGCAGCAGTGTCACAAGCAAGTACGCACATGATGCGCGCTTGCATGGAAAAGAAAAAATATTTGGAAAATGTGGAAGGTGAGAATGATGGAAAGGAATATTGGGAATGTATTGTTCGCCCTGTTTGCGGTGATGCTGAGCATCGGCTCGGTGTTCGCAGACTCTGTTAACGGAAGCGGAACCATGACTGTAAACTCCCCGCCAGTGATTAGCGGCATGGGGGGGCCGACCTCGCTCAATGCGGGAGAGGCGGGCGCCTGGTCGATATCGGCATATGACCCCAATGGCAATTACCTATCATATTCTGTGAATTGGGGCGATGGCCTTGGGCAGGCGCAGCAGGGGCAGACAGAAAGCGGCTCCACTGCGATTTTCCAGCACACCTATTCATCTGCAGGAACATATACTATTACATTTACAGTGACTGACAGCATGGGCGCGCAGACGCAATCAAGCGTCACCGCGAACGTGCAGGGGACTGCCCCTGCCGACCAGCCGCCAGTCATAAACACTTTCAAGGGGCCTTCCACGCTCCTGGCAGGCTCGATCGGCTTTTGGAGCCTGAAGGTGACTGACAGCGACGACACCGGTGCGCTTTACACAATAGCATGGGGGGATGGAACTTCCACGCCCGTGGCACGCCTCCTTTCCGGGATAAATTATGACCAGAGCTTCAGCCACGTTTATTCCGTCGCAGGCACCTACACCGCCACGCTGAGCGTGACTGATGACCATGGCACTGCCGTTGCAGCGCAGGCAGCAACAAAGACAGTGGTTTCATTGGCGCAGGCAAACCAGGCGCCAATAATCACAGGCGTGAAAGCGCCGGTTTCCCTCAACGTGAACGAGCAGGGAACCTGGTACGTGAGCGCGTACGACCCTGACGGCACCTACCTTTCCTACAGCGTAAGTTGGGGTGACGAAAAGGAAGCCCCAGTATACAAGAACGTTGGGACGGGCAGCTCGGCAAGCTTCCAGCACACCTACAGCAAGGCAGGCACCTACACAATAACATTCGTGGTGACCGACAGCCTTGGCGCAAGCGCCAAGACCTCCTCCAAGATAGTGGTGGGCGGCTCTGGGGCTGGCCTGCAGGTCGGAAAGATTTGGATGGAGCCTGACCCGCTCAATGAGGGCAATATGGTGCTGCTTGCCAAGGTGACCTACAATGGCCAGCCTGCTGATTCCCAGCAGACCACAGTGGCATTTGCACTGACCGACACGCGCGGCATCCCCTCAGTATCCACCGTTGGCTACAACTGCCAGATACAGGAATACTGCCAGTACAATTACTATGGCATGGGAATCGGGACTTCGGGAATGCCATGCGGCACCATGAAGCTTTCCGTGAAAGCCGAGGGCTATGGGCAGGCTGCATCAGGCGAGGAGAAGCTCGCCTTGTCATACCCATACTGCTCGCAGAGCACCAACCTCCCGCCGGTGATTAACGGCGTGAGCGGACCTGCCGAAATCTCGGCAGGCTCAAGCGGCACCTGGTCCATCAAGGCATACGACCCTGACGGCACTTACCTTTCCTACAGCGTGAACTGGGGCGAGAGCAATGTGCGTGTGGCGCATGGAATGGATGAAGACATGGGCTCCACAGGCACTTTCCAGCACACATATACGCAGACAGGCACTTATACCATAACATTCACGGTGCTTGATGATAAGGGAGCAAGCACGCAGTCCACGCTTTCCGTGAAGGTGACGGGCAGCTCCTCGACAAGCGAAGTGTATGCATCAGTGGGCGCAATCCCAACAGAAGTGTACCAGTATGACAGCGTTTATGTGACAGGCAAGATAAGCAGGGGCGAAGGAGTTTCAGGCGAAGGCGCGCAGACTTACAGGGTGGTGATTTCGCTTGACAACGGAAACGAAATCCCGAAGACTGCCACTGCCTCATCAGGCAGCGTGGCATCTGCAAGCGCTGAGGGCAGTGTGGTCTCATCGGCAGTTGCAGCAAGCGGGCAGGGCAGGGAGGAGGAGGTAATCCTTTACCCGGGCGAAAGCCGCGAGGTGTCTGCGTACTTCACCGCAAGCAAGCTTGGCACGAACTTTGCCAAGGTGATGGTATACCAAAAGATGACAAGCGGTGTTTACAAGCTCGTGGCATCAGACTCCACCAAGGTGTATGTGAAGGAAAGCGGCATACCGCAGCCCCCGAACGAGGGCGTGACCATTACGCTTTCGAAGGGCTGGAACCAGATATCGGTGCCTGCAAAGGAGCTTTCAGTCTCCGAGCTTGCAGCAAAGTGCGACATCTCGGAAAATGTGTGGTACTACAATGCAGCAAGCAAGCAGTACGAGAAGGCAACCACGCTTGGAGGCGGGCATGTGGGCTACTGGGTGAAGGCAAACTCCGAGTGCAAGTACACCATAGAAAACACCTACATCACGCCTGCGCCATATGCATTCAACCTCAAGGCAGGCTGGAACATGATTGGCGCGCCGCTATCTGCAACTGCAATAAGCAACATGGCAGGCAGCTGCAAGATAACATCAGGCCCGTGGAACTACTCGCCAGCGGCGAGCCAGTACGCGTACAGCGAGAAGCTGGAGCCTGGCAAGGGCTACTGGGTGAAGGTGGCAGCCGACTGCGTGCTTGGAAGCGCAAGCGACATGCCGCCTGCCGTGCCAGTGTATGAGGTGCAGGGCGAGGCTGCAAACTAAGGTGCTTGGATGAAATATGCCACAATGGCAGCCGCCTTTGCAGTGGCTGCCTTGCTTTTCTTTTCGCTTGGCTGCGTCTCGCAGCCAGCCCCGCCTGGAGGGGGCACTCCGTCACCGTCGCCACCATCAGACATACCGCCGCCCCCTCCTGACGGCCCAACAAATTCGAGCGCGCCTGTGCAACCGCCAGCGCCTCCGGCTGGAGGAGATGCCCCGCCACCCGCGCCAGTATGACGTGATTTGCATGGATGACGACGAAGAAAACAGCGAAAGCCTTGTGCCAGCGCGCCCAAGGGTCACGCTTGCAGAGATACTGATAGCCTCGTTATTGTAATGCGCGCCCATAGGAGCTTTTTTAACCCCTTTGCGGGCTAAACTTCCTCGAGCTCCCATCCAGGGGATTCGCCCCTGTCTGGAAGCGCTAAAGCGCTCCCATAGTCTAGCCCGGTAAGGACGCGGGCCTTTCAAGCCTGTAACACGGGTTCAAACGCTCGCCTGGCGGCGAAACGTTGCCAGCAAGCTGACAATCCCGTTGGGAGCGTTTTTTTTCATGAAGCTTAATAGGAATGAGGCAAGGTGAAGAAATGCTCAATGTTGCTTTCATAATGCAGATGTTCGCGCTTTTGAACCCGCTTTCGTCTTTCCCAGTGCTCATGTCGGCATACAAAAAGAAGCTTGACGTGCGCGGCATTGCAATAAAGGCGTCACTGGTGGCTTACCTTGTCGCCATGTTCTGCCTGTTCCTGGGCCCGCAGTTCTTCGAGCTTTATGGCGTCAGCATTGATGCCTTCAGGCTTGCAGGCGGCGTTATACTTTTCCTGCTTGGCATTGAGACCGTGCGCCCCAAGCCAGTGAAGGAGGACGTCGGCGAGATGGACTCGCTCATTGCAATCATTGCCACCCCGCTTCTGACCGGCCCAGCAGTGATTTCCTTCCTTACCATAAAGGCAATGGAGCAGGGGGCCGTGCCGCTTGTGCCAGACGTCACCATTTCATTCCTGGTGGTGGGCGTGATTTTCTATGTTTTCTCAGTCATGCTTCCGCGCGTCAATGAAAAGGCAGTGGAAATACTTTCGAAGATAATGGGGCTTTTCCTCACTGCAATTGCGGTTGAGATGATGGCAAAGGGCATGAGCGCGCTTTTGTTTGCCAAGATGGCGGCTTAAAGAAGTGAAATCGAAATGCCTGCCTTCTTGAGAACAACATCCGCGCCAGGCGTGACACCGCCAATCCTTTGCGCGCTAATGCCGTGCTTCTTTGCAATTGCGATGACTTTGTCGGCTTCTTCCTTCGGGCAGGCGACCACCATGCCCACGCCGCAGTTGAATGTCCTGTACATCTCGTAATCCGAGCCCAGTTTCTTTGCAAGCTCAGCCATCACGCCCGACATTTCCGGCATGTTGTCAAGTATGAAGCCCACTTTGCCATACGAGCCTATGCGCGAAAGTTTTGAATATGCGCCGCCTGTGATGTGCGCAAGCCCGTGGATGTCGCAGCTTGCGAGCATTTCCATTATGGGCTTTACGTAAATCTTTGTGGGAACGAGCATCTGCTTGCCCCACTTCTTCGCGTCAAGCACCTTGCGCGCGAGAGTGTATCCGTTGGAATGTATTCCTGAGCTTTCCAGCCCAATCAATATGTCGCCAGGCTTCATTTTCACGCCGGTGAGAGGTTCTCCTTCCACCACGCCCACGCAGGTGGCGGCAAGGTCAAATGGCTTTTTCCCGCCCTTTATCATGTCAGGCAGTATGGCAGTCTCGCCACCCACTATTGCGCAGCCCGCCTGCGCAGCACCTTCCTGCAGCCCTTTCATCACTTCAGAGACAAGCTCGGCGTCTTCCTCTGCAAGCGCCAAGTAGTCCACAAGCACCAGCGGGCGCGCGCCTAGGCAGATGATGTCATTCACATTCATGGCAACCGCGTCAATGCCCACGGTGTCGAATTTGCCCACCTCATCAGCAACCAAAAGCTTGCTTCCCACGCCATCGCAGTGTATGGCGAGTATCTGCCCGCCCGACTTGAACAGGCCTGCATAATGCCCCTTTATGGGAAGCACATAGTCTGGGAGCGAGGAGAAGATCGCGTCGTTTATCGCGCCATGTATGCCTTTCACCTTCTTGATGTCCACGCCAGACGAGGAGTAGGTTGCCATGCTGCAGTTGGAGCGCGCCAATTATTTAAAACCGCGCGATTGCGAATTGTTTATAAACTAGATAGATATAACCATGCTCAGAGGGAGGCATGCTCTTCTTGGAGTTTCTGGCTGCAAAGTCTGGAAAACAACATGGCGATGCGTGCATATGCCCTATTTAAGCAAAGAAAGGAGTTGAGATGAATGGGATTTGGAAGAGGAGGATTCGGAGGCGGCAACGACATGCCCAAGCCAGTCAAAGTCGGCGACGAGCTTGACGTGACTATCGAGGCAGTGGCTGCCAAGGGCGACGGAATCGCCAAGAAGGAAGGCTTCGTCATATTCGTGCCCGGCACAGCGGTCGGCGAAACATGCAAGATCCGTATCACAGCGGTGAAGGCATCAAGCGCCGTCGCAGAAAAGGCTTAAGCCTTTTCTCTTTTTCTTTTATTTTTCTTTATTTTACACCTTTTAGCGCGCGCTTTTCCCTGCTTCTCCCATTTTACCGCTTTTAACCACTAGCTTTATATACTCTTTGGTCAATAATGGTAGATAGTGGTAATATGCAGGAGATTGCCGATGGGAAATGGAAGGAAAAGAGCGTTGCGCTCTCCATGCGCGCAGGCAAGATGTATGCTGCAAGCGAGGTGTTCATCCCATTCGTCAAAGTGTCAGGGCAGACTTTTTACGCAAACGAAAAGCCGTCAGTAGTGATAGCGGGGAAGAAGCACATCGTGGAAGATGTGGTTTAGGTGGCACTATGAAAAGAGGAGTTTTGATCGGCAGCATGATGCTTATGTCGGTTGTGGCATCCCCGAAGCAGCTTGCATTTGAGAAATACAATCCGGCAAACAAAAGGGCTGAAAGGCCGGCAGACCAGGCACCGCTCTTTGCATTTCTCTATACCACGGAAGACGGCCGCAGGAAGGCAAGGAAAAAGGATGAGGAAGGCTACAAGCCCATGCCCTTGAAAGAAAACAAGCCTTGCAAGCCCCGCCTGGCTGCAGTTGCTCCCCATCTCGTGGGAAATACGGCGCGCGAGTCTAGGAGGCATGACCCCATCGTAATGGTACGCCTGAAGTGATGTTGTCCAGCCTGTTTTTTTAATCTCTCCTCCTGAAATCAGATTATGGCACAGCTGCAAATCACGCTATCCGACCTCAATGAGCTAGTTTCTGTTTCCGAGCAGGAAGCAATTGACACGCTTACCCAGCTTGGCTTTCCCACAGAGAAGATGGAAACTGGGGAGCTTAACGTTGAAGTCACGCCCAACAGGCCTGACGCGCTTTCAGTTGAGGGGATTGCGCGCGCGCTTAGGTGCTACTTGAAGGGCGAACCTGCGCTTTACGCTGCCGGCGACTCGGGCGTGGAGCTTACCGTGGATGCCTCTGTAACCCAAGTGCGCCCCTATTTTGGCGGCGCAGTGGTGAAAGGAGTGACATTCAACGACAGCACAGTGCGCTCCATCATGCAGCTTCAGGAAAAGCTCCATGAGACGCTGGGAAGGAAGAGAAGGAAAGTCGCGATTGGCATCCACGACATGGACAAGGTGCAGCCGCCTTTCAGGTATTTTGCCTGCGGGCGAGAAGATGTGCGCTTTGTGCCGCTTGAGAGCAGCGAAGCAATGACACCGCTTGAGATACTGAGGCGCCACCCGAAAGGAATGGCGTACGAGCATCTTGTTGCTGACTTGTGCCCCATGATAGAGGACGCGCGCAAGCAGGTGCTTTCCTTCCCGCCCATAATCAATGGGGAACTTACAAAACTCACATCTGAGACAAAGAATGTTTTCATAGACTGCACAGGCACCAGCGAGGAAGCAGTACGCCAGGCAGTCAATATCGTGGTTGCAGCGCTTGCAGACAGGGGCGGCGCAATTGAAAGAATCACGCTCAATGGAGTGCCATACCAGATACTAACTGAGAAGAAGTGGCCGTTGCCTGTCAAGGAAAGCGAGCGGCTGCTGGGCGTGGCATTCACACAGGAGCAAGTGGGCCCCTTGCTTGCCAAAATGGGCTACAGGGTGGAGGCAGGCTTTGCTTATGCTGCAGGCTACCGCGCAGACATAATGAATGAGGTTGACCTCATTGAGGATGTGGCGATTGCCTATGGCTTCAACAACTTCGAGCCGCGCCTGCCCACAGTTGCCACGGTGGGAAGGGAGAATGCCGAGCACCCATACCATGAGCTTTTGGTGGGCCTTGGATTTGACGAAGCTGTGACCTGGACGCTTTCAAATGAAGAAATGGAAAGGAAGGCGAAACTGCCGACAGGGGCGCGAGTGGAGATAGAAAATCCAATTACCACAGACTACACCCGCTTCCGCGCGTCCATTTTGCCCAACCTCCTCACTGCGCTTTCAGACAGCAAGAACGAGCGGCTGCCCATCAAGCTCTACGAGATTGGACCGGTTGCTGCCCCGCAGCTCACGCAGTCGCTTGCCATGGCATCCATGCACGCAAAATCCTCTTTTTCAGAGATAAAGGGCTTGGTGATGGCGCTTGCTGAAAGCACAGGCAAGAGCGCTGAAGTGCGCGCAGAGGAATACGGCCCTTTCATGCGAGGAAGGTGCGCGACGCTTATCATTGACGGCAAGAAGGTGGGCTATTTTGGCGAAATTGCGCCCGAGGTCCTATCAGCATTCGGATTGGAGCAGCCTGTGTGCGCCTGTGAGATGGCACTGTAACTACTTCCTTGCCAGCGCCAGGAGAAGCCCAACTATGCCGCGAGCCTCGACCGGCTTGCCGCAGGTCCTTTTGCCAAGCACCAATCTCTTCCTTTTCACGTCGTAGCGGTAGCCCAGCCTCATCAGGCATTCCTCAGTGTCCATTTTCTTCCGAAGCTTAAGCTCGGCAAGCAATTTCTGCGCAAGCGCAAAGCCGCCGATGTGCGCAAGCTCGGATGCCAGCCTTTCCTGAAGGAAAGTGGAATCCTCCTCTTGGTCGGCGGTTATGCCAAGCGCGGCTGCAAGGGCGCCGTGGTAGTCCTTAGGGTGCACCCTGAAATAGTAGCGTAGCATCTCACGCACCGAGGCAAGCCGCACCACTGCGGAGTCCTGCGCGGTGAAGCGCAGCTTTTGCGGCACCATTGCGGCAATTCTCGTGTTGCCCCCATGCGGCTTCGCGCTTCCTGCGCCCCCTTCCTCCCCTGCCCAGGCATTATCCTCTATGACCATGAGGAGGGATGCCATCAAGTCATCGGTCTGATAGCCATGAGAGCGTAGGCCGTTGTGCAGGTCGTTCACCACGCGCTTCTCTTTCGCCTCGCTTCCGCGCGCATAATCATCCACTACAAGTGCCAGCTGCCCCAATGCATTTGAAACAACTGAGGATTTCTGCCCGAATGCTGAGGAGAAAGAGGTGCCTGCGCTGCCTTCTTCCCCGCCTTTGCGGCCTTCGTCTTTGCTGCGCAGCAGGCTGGTGAAACGGATGCCTGCCGCCCCTGCCCCTTCAGGCGAGCCTGCCTCCCCTTCGCCTTTGCCCTTCTTGTCAAGTATCTGCTCAAGTGCGATTTTGTGGCGCTCCTCCTTATCGGAAGCAGCATAGGATTGTGCGCTTGCCTCTGCTGCCTTGCGCGCCTCCCGGGTTTTCTTGGCCTCTTCTGCTTGTTGCGCCTCGGCTGCGCGCTTAGCTGCAATTCGCCCCCTCTCCTCCTGCGCACGAGAACCCAGGCTGATTGCCGCAGCTGAAAGAGCAACCGGCACCACGTGCCTTTTCATAAGCGCGGCAGTGCGCTCCAGCTGCTCTTTTCTCTGGTTGTGAAGCGAGAGAAGCAGATAGTCAAAGAACAAGTTGCACTGCCCTGCAGACAGGCCGGTGAGCGGGTTGCCCATCGGAGAGAATGTAAGGAGAGATAGAAGAGGGAGCTTGTCTGCTTTCACTGCTTCCTTTGCCACTGCTGGCACCTCAAGCATCTGCACCACTTGCGAAGAAGGCTGCATGGAAAGAAAACGCGGCTGGAATTTAAAACACTGCACGGCTAGCTCATTATTTCCTGCGCAATCTTTAATGGCTCGAACTCGATAAGGTCTGTGTATGCCTGCCCCACGCCCAAGTAGATTATCGGAATGTTGGTGGAGCGGGTAAGCGAAAGCGCGGTGCCGCCCTTGGCATCGCAGTCTATTTTTGTGAGTATGGCGCCATCCATGCCGATTGCCTCGTTGAAGGCTCGCACCTGGTCAATGAGCGAGTTGCCGCCGATTGACTCGCCTATGTAGATTTTGATGTCTGGCTTTGCCACTCTGTTTATTTTTTTGAGCTCGTCCAATAAATTGGCATTGGTGTCCTGTCTTCCTGCAGAGTCTATGAGAACAACGTCGATATTGTGCGTGCGCGCGAAATTCACTGCGTCAAATGCCACTGATGCAGGGTCTGCGCCGTACTTGCTCTTCACCACTTTCACGCCCAGCCGTCCTGCATGCACCTCAGTCTGCTCGATTGCAGCTGCGCGGAAGGTGTCGGATGCCGAGAAAACGCAGGTGAGGTTTGCCTGCAAAAGCATGTGCGCGATTTTCGCCATTGTGGTTGTTTTTCCTGCGCCGTTTGGGCCCACGAAAAGTATCTTTACAGGCCTTTCCAAAGAGCGCACGCGCTCCACCAGGTCGAATTTCCTGTCGCTTGACATCACCGAGGCAAGCACTTCCTGTATTGCTGCGCGCGTCCTGTCCTCCACCTTGCCTTTGGGAACCTTCATGCCCACAAGGCGGGTGCGCAGCTGGGAGGTGACCTCGAGCGAAACATCATATGCAACGTCTGCCTCAAGAAGCGAAAGCTCAAGCTCGGACAATAAGTCGGCGACCTCAGATTCGCCAATGGTTATCTCGCTTGAGAAAATGGACTTTATTGTGGCGCCAATGCCTATTTTTGGCGCGATTTCCTTCTTGTCTGATGATGCCATCTTCTCAAGGCGGGAAAAGTCGCGCTCTTGCACCTGAGACAGTGGCGCGGATTGGGAAACCATCTTGGGGGAGGTTTTTGGAGCCTCGGCAGGCTTTTGCGGCTGTTGCACTGGCTTTGGCGCCTCGGTTGGTTTTGGAATTTCAACTGGCTTTGGCGCGGGTTTTCGAAATATGACATCAATTATGGATTTTTTCTGAGCCTCTGCAGGTTTTGAAGGAGCTGCAACTAGGGCAGGCTCTTGTTTTTTCTCTGCCGGCTTGATTTCAGCAGGCTTTGGCTCCGGCTTTCTTTCTTCGGGAGGCTTTGCTTCTGGAATCGGCTTTGCCACAGGTTTCTTTTCTTCAACAGGTTTGGGCGCCTCTTTTTTCGGTTCTGGCTTTGGAGCAGGCTTTGCTTCGGCTTTTTTCTCAGCCGGCTTTGGCATTTCCTTTTTCTCGATTTTTGGCTTGGGTTTGGGAGCTGGCTTGATTTCAGGCTTTGGCGCTTCCTTTCTTGGCTCTTCTTTTATTTCTGGTTTTGGAGGCGATTTTGCCTCGATTTTCGGCTCTTCGGGCGTTGCTTCCGCTATTTTTTGCTCTTCCTTGCCCGACAGCCCCTTGATAAAACTAGCGAGCTTGTTCTTTAGAAGGCCGAACATTGCGTTCCTCCGCCGCCCCGATGGCGCTTGCGCGCTGCGTCAGGCTCTCAATCGCCTTTATCACCTGCGCCATGTCCTCCTGCGCTGCTTTCAGCGCGTCGGAAATCTTTTTCTGCCTGTCCAAAAGCACGCCGAGCGCCTCATCTGGCTTCTTCTGCACCATGACGCCTGCGCCGATGTTCATCACCACGCGCTCAAAGTCTGGCTTTGGGCACGAGAAATAGACGCCTGCGCCAATTGGCACCAGCGTGTCGCCCTTCACCTTCTTGATGTTCTGCAGCGCCTCTATCGAGGTTGCAATCTCAAGCGAGGATGATTGCATGGACTGTATCTGCTGGCGTATGGCCTCGCCGCGCGCCTGCTGCATCTGAAGCTCGCCTTCCAGCCTGTTAAGCTCCTCTTCGTTTCCCATAAGCGCACCCCGAATGGCGGCGCAGAGCCGCAAATTTAGATTTTCTCCACTGCTGCAATCTTGATGGCTGACCTTTTAAGCCCTGCGTTGCTGCCGAAAAGCGAGTAAGTTGTCTCGCGCGCAAGCTTCTCCGAGATTGCCTCTACTTGCTTTTCGAAAGGCTGCTCCTTGCCTGCTGCCTTTATCGTCCCTGTCACCAAAAATTTTGCCATTTTATCACCGTTTGAACATTATATCAGTGCGAGCCCTTCTGCCGCGCGGCCCATTTCAAAGCCGGTTGTTGCCTCGCCGAAAACTGCTGCGCGCGAATTTGCCACGGCGCCTAAGCCCACAGACGCCACGCCTGTGTTCAGCGTGCCGTTGATGCCCTGCACACGAAGTATTGACTGAAGCTCTTTTAACTCTTCCTCGGAACAGCGGTTGTGCGCCAGGAACCCCCTGTTGGTGGCAATAAGCGCACTTCCCGCCGTAAGGTAGCCTGCCACGCGCCTGCCCACGGCCTCCACGCCAAGGCAGTCGGATATCCTCTTTGCAAGCTCGCAGGGGATTTCCGGGTTTATCACTGCACCAAAATCATTTGCTGCAATATTGTTGCCTGCTGCGCAGAATTGCCCTGCAAGGGAGAAAACATTGAGCCCGTGCGAGCGCAGGTGCGCAATTTCTGCCTTGTCGCAAAGCGAGGGCACGATTGCACCGTTTGAGTTTATTGCAAGGTAGATGCCTGCAAGCCCGCTGCCGCCGAATGACGCCTTCACCACTGGCGCGCCCAATGACTCAAGCGAGGCAATCAGCTTTGGCGCTGCTGTAAGATCAGCAACCACCAGCTTGTCTGAGGCGCGCGCAAAAAGCCCGACGTGCGGGTTGCCATAGTTGCTGGTTTTCTGGAATTGCATGAGAGCACCTTGAAAAACTGGGATAAAAAATAAAATGAAAAACTGGAGGAAAAAGAAGCTCACTTCTTGGCAGGAGCTGCCGAAGGAGTTGGAGATGGCTTGGCAGCCGCCGGAGCAGCTGTTGATTTTGCTGCTGTTGCAGCTGCCTTCTTTGCGTCCTCGGCTTTTTTCGCCTCCCTATTCGCCTCGGGCGAATGGGCGCCGCCCTTGGCGGCCGCTTCTTTCTTGGCGTCAGCAGCCTTCTTCGCAGCCTCCTCGACCTTCTTCTTGTCCTCGATTTCCTTCTTTTTCTTGTCGGCGATTGCCTTTATCTTTTCCTCTTCGCCAATCAGCCACACGCGGACAAGCTTCTCGTCGCCCTTCACCATGCGCACCTTTATCCTGCGCGGGGGCTTCTCGATGCTGTCACGAAGTATGAGGCTGTTGACGCCCTCGGAGATTCTCACGTCCTCTGCCTTCATGTGGCGGAGCGCGAACTCCTGCACCATTTTCACTGCGCGCTTGCCGCGCTTCATGCGGGGGTGCTCGTATGCGTCGCGAAGCGGTATTGTGTATATCCTTTCAAGATTTGCCATGTTGTCACCTTAGTTGAGCCTGTGGCGCTTCTGGGAGCGCATCTTCAGCTTCTGGTTGCGCCAGGAGCGGACCTCCCTGTTCTGCGTCACTTTCCTGTTGGTCTTTGCAATGACGAAAAGCGGGATGCGCCTGTTCCTCTTCATTGCCTTGCCAAGCGTGGCCTTTTTCCTTGCGGATTTTATCTTGCTCATGAATTCACCTTTTGAACATCAGCCTATGTAGCTTTGCTGCGACTGCTTCTCCTTGTTTTCTCGCCTGCTCTTCTTCTCGTGGACTTCGCGGTACTCTGCCCACATCTTGTCAGCTTGCTTTCCCTTCAGGATCTTCACCACGATGTTTTTCGGGACAGGCACCGACATCTTCTCCTCTGGGCGGTAGTCGCAAAGCACAACGTCGCCTTCCTTTATTTTCGTGGACAGTTTTGGCGCGACTATCATGGTGAGCACATTCTCATCCCACATGCGAAGGGTTGCCTGCACCGAGGCATCGGCGGATAGTATGCCCTTGTCTGAGGGCGACAGGACTGCGACGACTTTTCCAGGGTGGTACATGCAAATCACTCACTTGGAGCGAAACTCTATCGAGGTTTCGCGCCTTTCAGTCATTTTCGCAAGCAGCGCATAAAGCTGCTCGTCAGATATCTTCCCTATCTTTTTCCCGGACTGTGCAAGGTAGGCAAGCGAGCTTACCACCTTGTCATAAAGCTCCGGGCTTGACATGCGCACATTTGACATGCGCTCGTATGCCGCAGGGGAGAGCATGTTGCGCAAAAGCTCTTTCTTTTGCATCTCAAGCTGCAGCGCCTGCATCCTTTTCTGGTACAGCTGCTGCGCCTCGTTCCCCTGCTCGTCAGACAAATGAACCGCCTCAGGCAGCCTCCTTTGCGGCTGCATCCATCAGCTTCTTGCCTGCTGCAGAGATTTCCCTTCCCTTCTTCCTCTTTATGAGCAAGCCTGCCTTCTCCAAAGCCTGCATGCCCTTCCTTATGACTGCACCGCCTGCCTTTCTCTTCTTCTCAGGCCTCACTCCGCGGATTTTCTTGCCGCCGAAGTGCGAGCGCAGGCTGGAAACGCCAACATTGCCATTCACATAAGCATTGCGGAGTATTGCTGCAAGGCGGATGTACCAGAAGTTCTTCTGCTGGGGCATCCTGTCGCGGTGCGAGCCGGATTTCACAGTTCCCATCCATGCAGGAGATGGAATTCCCATGCCTTCCAGTTTTGCTGCTGCCTTTGCCACCAGCTTGTTTGGGGTCACGTCGTAAACAGTCACCATTCGAACACCTCATCTAGGAATATTGAACCTGCGTTATGCATTCCTTCCTTGCATCTGTCGCTTTCATTGCATCCGGATTGCCAGAAAAAGGCGAAACCCAGCCTCTCATTCGCTCCGGAATTGCCGTCTTATACGGCAGGAATGGGTATATAAAACCATATTATGGCACTGGCTAGGCAGTCCCTGTGCCGCCAGTGCTTCCCCCATCATTCCTGTCTTCGCGTTCCTGGCGCTTCTTTTTTGCCATTTCAGTGGAGAACTCGCTGGAGTCCTGCAAGAAGGCTATTGAACTGCGGGTCTGGAGATCTGCAATTGCCGTGCCAATCGGATCGATGAATGCGTTTGAAGGCGCAGACTTGGTAAGCAGGGACGAATAAGAGTCCATGGCATAGCTGATAAGCGCGCCCAGCGCTTTTGCATATTGCTTGCTTGGCTGCGGGCGTTCATTGGCAGGCATGGAGAGGATTCTGCCTTTTTCTGCCTCTGCGATCTTGAGTGCAGCCGTGCGGGTCATTTTCTTTCCGCCGCTTTCCTGCTGTTCGGCCTGTTTGGAGATGGCGAGATCTATGCACTCTTGAGTGGTGCAGAGGTGCATCGCCCCGTTTTCAAAAGTAAGATCGAATTTTTGTGCAGTTTCGGTCCTTTTCGCCACTATCAGGTCGAGTGTGAGGAGGAGCGCAGTTTTGTCAGCACGCCAGTGCATGTAAAGGTCGAGTTTGGACCCCTTGAGGCCGAGCGATTCTCCATCAAGCTTGTATTGGTTCATCATATCATTGTTTTCCATGACTTTGTTGTGCATTGTTTGAAGGACTTTCTCATTGGAAGGCGCAAGAAGGCCGGTATCTAAGACTTGTGAAACTGACACCTGCCCGCTCTTTTCATCACGGCTCACTTCGAAAGAGAAGACTGCGCCAGACTGGTCATTGAACGAGAGCTTGCCCACTGAGCCGGCAGCACCAACAAAAGTGCCGCTAAGCGCAGCAGAGATCTGCCCCTCAGTGGCAACGAACCCCCGTGCCCTGAATTGGTTGACAGTTTCGCTCACGCTGTTGGCTGAAAAAAGCTTGGCTTGCCCGCTGTCCTTGAATGTTGCGTTTACCAGCCCAAGGTAATCAGACAGGTCCAGGTGTGTAAACTTGACTACGCTTTTTGAAAATGTGTTGAGTATTCTTGGAACATATTGCTGGTGCAATTCACCGAGGGAAACGCATACTGCCATAGGGGCGTTGGGCATTGCACCAATTTTAGTCCCAGGCGCGTTTGTTTGAATTGGCAGAGACCTGCTTTCCTGGAACAAAAACATCTTTTCACCCTCTTTTCCTTATTTTAACACATTTAGTATTTAAACCTTGCAGCCTTCCCGCAGGAGCACAGGTACTCCGCCGTCTTGGTGCGCTTCCTCAGGCGCACGCGCGTGTTCTTCCCGATGATGCGGGGCATGCCGCACCCTTTGCAGAAGCGCGCGCGGTCTTTCTTTGAAAAACGGCAGTTGTAGCGCGTGGAGAGCTTGCGCGCGAGGTAGATATAGCGCTTGGCATGCTTCTCGTCGCCTGCACGCAGCGCCTTTTCCGCAAGGGTCAGGAGTATATCCATTCTCTCGAAGACTATTTCGCGGGTGCCTATCTGCTGCGCCATGGGGAGAATTTGCACTGGAGATTAATAAAAACAAGCGTAGGGGAAGGGAAAAAAGAAATGGGCCCGACGAGCGCCAGCCATGCTGGCGCGATTTTGCGCGACGAAGGAGCGCAAAACGGAGGGCGCACTTTAAGGAGAAAGTGGGCCCGACGAGATTTTCGAGGTGCCTCAAACCGCGGGGGTTTGGGCGGTGACGGACTAAGGGGGCAGCGCCCCCTTGGGCTGTCATTCGAACTCGTGACCTACAGCTTTCCAAGACACAATCGTCTGTTCCGGAGGAACTGGCGAAATCTGCGAGAGCGTGTCATATAAGACGTGCGTCGGAGGAGTTGCTTGCGCGACTCCCCCAATGCCGCTCTAACCAGCTGAGCTACGGGCCCACTGAGGAGAATTTGGAGAAAAGGGATTTAAACCCGAGAGTGGGGAGTGCCCTCATTTCGCAGTCCTGTAAAGGCGCAAAAGCGCCGAAGTGGCTATCGGCAGGTAGAACAGCCACATGTAAAGCGCGCCTAGGAACGGGATGAGCGTGGGCAGGGCAAGCGCGGAGGCGCCTATCACGAAGATGATGACTTCTGGCATGTTGCGCATGGAAAGCGCGGCAGAGGTTTTCATTGCCGAAAGGGGCCCTTTGTTGTCCACCACCACGCAAGGAAGGGAAAAGACCAAAAACAGCCCGAGCACTATTGCGTAAAGCGCAAGAAGCAGAAGCACTATCACCAGGAGAAGCGGGCCCATTGCGGGGGAGAGTGCGAATGCCAGCACAAAAGGCGCGCCCACCAGCACCCCGCAGATGATGGAAAGCAGCATGACGTTGGTCGCATACTTTGGCACAGACAGGAAAAATCCTGCAGGGGATTGGGCGCGCTTGGAAATGAACAGGTTGAGGGTGGAAAGATAGGCGCCATGAAGCCCGGAGGAGGCCCAGAGAAGGGCGAACAGGCCTAAAAATATCATGAACAGCGAGGCGGCAACGCCGACCATCTCCACGCTGCTTTGGGGAGTGGAGGCGAAAAAGCTCACTATGCTTCCTGCTGAGAAGATGCCCACCACGCCAAGGCAGAAAATTGCGAAAAAGGCTATCATGGTGCTGGCTATTGCAAGCAATATCGAGTAGATTGCATAGCTGGCGATTGATGCCCTGTAGGACGAGATTGCCTCTGAGAATGACTGTATTGCGCCTGCCATGCCATCACCGGCGGAAGTTTGCAGGCAATGAATTTAATGATTGGCTCGCAAATCGGCGCATGGGATTTTTCGAGGATTACTTCACGCGGCCCATAATCGAGAGGAGCGGCTACAATTTGGTCAACACGCTCACCTATGCGATAATTGCTATTGCCGCACTTTACCTTATCTGGCGCTTCATGAAGGCAAATAAATTCGACTTTTCAAGCAGGGGCTTCCTTTTCGCAGTTGCTGCTTTCGTGCTTTTCGGCTCCACATGCCGCGTGCTCACCGATCTTTCCGATTCAGGCGCGCTTGCAGCCGCAGGCGAAGGGCAAGGCGCGCTTGCCAAGCTTTATGCGGCAGTGGATGCATCCGCCGTTTTCCAGTACGGCTACCTTACCGTGACGCCAGGCATTTACCTGGTGACTGCCGCGTTTTTCCTGCTCGCACTTGCAATCGGGCATGTGATGAAAAGGGAGATGTTTGCTGCTTATGCCGGCTTTGCGCTTTGGCTGCCGCTCATGTTGCTGCTCATTCCATTCATGGAGCATCTTGATTTTGCAATAATGGCGATTGCGATTGCCTGCGCAGGCACGGCGCTTGCCATCATAATCCTGCAAAAGCTGCTGAAATCGGCCCTGAGTGGGCATGAGATGCTGGCGATTGCCGGTCAGGCGACCGACGGCGCCGCCACTTTCGTGGTGCTCGATATATTCGCCAAAAGCACAGGCAAGGAATATTTTGAGCAGCATGTGCTCTCGGCAGGAATCGGCGAATCCACGCCCTTGGGCTTTTTCCTTTTCTTACTCCTCAAAGTCGCGCTTGCAGGCGCAATAGTCTATTTCCTGAGGAAGGAGAAGATGG
>Ga0172370_10002577_pt1 | contig 26016 bp, 17 predicted proteins | sample LakKiv5m_FD_114538 | JGI IMG/M metagenome (GOLD analysis project Ga0172370, IMG submission 114538) | Freshwater microbial communities from Kabuno Bay, South-Kivu, Congo - kab_022012_11.5m | ecosystem: Environmental > Aquatic > Freshwater > Lake | place: Democratic Republic of the Congo...
GAGAATTCCGAGACGACATCCTCTAAAACCAAGCATCGGATTGAACTCATGCAAGCTTGCCATTTTCTCGTTGATCTTTTTAACGCTTACGTTTAAAGCTTTTGAAAGTTCGGAAATTTCTGCATCGGTGTGAGGCAAAAATTCGTGAAGCGGCGGATCGAGCGTTCTAACCGTTACAGGATAGCCTTTCATTGCTTTAAAGATTCCTTTAAAATCTGCTCTTTGATAAGGAAGAAGTTCTGCCAGCGCAGCTTTTCTTGCTTCAAGAGAATCTGAAAGAATCATTTTTCTCATTGAAAGAATTTTATTTTCGCCGAAGAACATGTGTTCAGTACGGCAAAGACCAATACCTTCAGCGCCGAACGCGATTGCGTTTTCAGCTTGATCAGGTTGATCAGCGTTTGTTCTGATGCCTAATCTTCTGTAAGCATCCGCCCAGTTCATCAAGCTGTTGTACGTTTGAAATACGGGTGAATCTTTTGCGCTGAGCGTTTTGGTAATAAGAACCTGGATAACTTCAGAAGGTTTTGTTTCAAGTTTTCCTTCAATTACTTCTCCGGTTGAACCGTCGATTGAAAGATACTCGCCTTCTTTAACAACGATGTCTTTATTTTCAACGCGAATGGTTCTTTCTTTGTAATCGATTTTTAAAGTGCCGCAGCCTGCAACGCAAACTTTGCCCATTTGGCGCGCAACCAGCGCAGCGTGCGAGGTCATTCCGCCGCGGGCAGTTAAAATACCTTCGGCAGCGTTCATTCCTTTAATGTCTTCGGGAGAAGTTTCGATACGAACGAGAATTACTTTATCTCCTTTAGCGGCCATTTCTTCGGCGTCTTGCGCGCTTAACGCAACTTTACCGGATGCGGCGCCCGGACCGGCGTTCAAACCTTTTGCCAAAAGTCTTCCGCCATCAATTGCTTTTTTCTTTTCGCTTAAATCGAAAATTGGTCTGAGCAATTGGTTTAACTGATTTGGTTCGATGCGGAGAAGCGCTTCTTCTTTGTCGATCAATTTTTCTTTCACCATATCAACAGCCATTTTAACGGCAGCAAATCCGGTTCTCTTGCCAACGCGGCATTGAAGCATCCATAACTTGCCTTGTTGAATAGTGAACTCAACATCCATCATATCTTTATAATGTTTTTCAAGTTTCAATCTGATGGCATCAAGTTCTTTGTATAATCTGGCGTTATCTTTTTTCAATTCAGAAATAGGAAGCGGAGTTCTTGTTCCGGCAACAACGTCTTCACCTTGCGCGTTGAAAAGATATTCACCGTAGAAAAGATTTGTTCCCGCAGCGGGATCGCGTGTAAATGCAACGCCTGTACCGGAATCTTCGCCCATGTTTCCGAAGACCATTGACTGCACGTTAACCGCAGTTCCCCATGATTCAGGAATGCCGTTCAATTTTCTGTAAACGATAGCTCTGTCGTTCATCCATGAGCTGAACACCGCGCCAACAGCGCCCCAAAGTTGTTCTTCAGGATTTTCCGGAAAGGTGTGTCCGGTTTTCTTTTTAATTTCAGCTTTGAATTCCGCAACTAATTCTTTTAAATCATCGGCAGTTAATTCGGTATCAAGTTTAACGCCGCGGAGTTCTTTCTTAGCGTCAAGAATTACTTCAAACGGATCGTGTTCATGTTTGTCAACCGGTTTTAAGCCAAGTACAACATCGCCGTACATTTGAACGAATCTTCTGTAAGAATCGTAAACGAAACGGGGATTGTTTGTCTTCTTAATTAACGCGGCAACGGTTGTGTCGTTCAAGCCAAGATTGAGGATCGTGTCCATCATTCCCGGCATAGAAGCGCGCGCGCCTGAACGAACGGAAACAAGCAGCGGATTGGTTGAAGAGCCGAAGGTTGCTTTCATTTCGCTTTCAACTTTTCCGAGCGCTTTTTTCACTTGCTCTTTTAATTCTTTCGGATAAGAATTTTTGTTCTCATAATATTGAGTACAAACTTCAGTGGTAATTGTAAAACCGGCAGGCACCGGCAAACCGATGTTCACCATTTCTGCAAGGTTAGCACCCTTACCGCCGAGCAACGCTTTCATGTCTGCTTTTCCGTCGGCTTTCTTTCCGCCGAAGAAATAGACATACTGAGTTTTTTTTGATTTAGCCATACGTAGGAATTCTCCTATATTTATTTGTTATTCTTTTTAGATACTTTGAACCTGGAAGTATCATTGATTATTTCTTTTTGGTTCACCAAGCTTTTTGAAAATTTCATTTATAAACTCTTTTTCGTCGTCAAATTGCAATTCTATTTTAAGATAAAAGATGTCGATATCGTCTAGTTCTTTTTTGTACTGCATCAGTTTTACCGCGTCTTTCTGCGTGGTAACTACCGAGTGAACATTTGCAGCGTAAAACTGTTTCCGGATTTTTTGAATGTCTTCCGGCGTATAAAATTTATGGTCGCGGAAGATCAGCCGGTTTTCGGTATCAACATTTAACTGTTCAAGCGCTTTAAAGAACGAATGCGGATTTGCAATACCGCTTACCACCAAACTTTTTTGTCCTTCAAACTCTTTTGATGGATACGCCGTTTTCTTTTTTACATCGATGAATCCTTCAGCCGAGTAATGAGCGGTAAAAACTTTTTTTGCCGCGAAATATTTTTGAAGCCTTGCCGGAATTTCTTTCTTCTCCGAAAATTTTCTGTTCAGCACAATAACATCCGCGCGTTTAGTTGATGAAAAATCTTCGCGCAGCATTCCGGTCGGTAAAAATGTTCTGCGCAGCGGACTCGCTTCAAGTAAAAACCGCTGTTCAAAAATCAAGATGTCCAAATCTCTTTCGATCCACCGGTGCTGAAACGCATCATCCAAAATAATGGTGTCGATTTCCGACTTTGCCAGCAATTGCTTTGCGCCTTTAACGCGGCTTTCGCAAACGGCTGCGGGAACAGAGCACTCATGCACGGTTTGAAAAATTTCATCGCCGCATTCTTCAACATTGGTTTTCAGTTCACTGCCGTCGGAGACGAAAAGAAAACCTGTTGATTTTCTGCCGTAGCCACGGCTTAATACCGCAACTTTTTTCTCATGTTGCTTCAACAAATTAGTTAGATAAACAACGAGCGGAGTTTTTCCGCTTCCGCCAACGGTTAAATTCCCAACGCTGATAATCGTTGCTTCAACTTTTTGGGCTGAAAATATTTTCGCATCAAATAAGAAATTTCTTATCGCTGTAATCAACGCGTAAACCGGAACCAGCGGCAGTGCCACCAACCGTAAACCATCTACTATTTTCCGTTTGTTGATCTTCACAACTTATTCCGAAAATTGCTGAGCGCGTTTTTGTAATTCGATTAACTTCTCTTCACACTCCAAAATTATTTTTGAAGTTTCATCACGGCTTAAACTCTTATCTATCATGATTGGCTCAGAATAAACCAACTGCACTTTCGAAAATGGAAACGGAACTTCAAAATTATCCCAACTATGCAACTTGGTTTTCGATTTATATCCTGCACCGACCAACACTAATGGAACTCTGCTTTTCTTGGCAGTCACTACCGCACCCGCTTTCATGTTGAAATTCGGACCACGCGGTCCATCGGGAGTAATTGCAACGGGACACTCATGTTTCGCGTGATCGATCATAATTTGCAAAGCAACCTCGCCGCCTTTGGAACTTGATCCGCGAACTACTTTATAATTCCACTTGCGCAAAATTTTTGCAAGTAAATCACCATCTTTGCTTTGACTTATTATTGCAAGTAAATTTAAATTGCGGTGCGCAAACCAGGGAACGACCATCGTTCCGTGCCAAAACGCGAGAACGAAATTCTTCTTTTCTTTTATAAGCGAGTTGATGGATTCGCTCCCGATAGTTTTGATGCGCAATGTTTTGCAAAGGGTTTGAATCAATATGTAAAGAACATAATTTCCGATAAACCGAAGAAAGCTTTGATACTGTTTTCTATGCTTCATTGATCGATGCTATAATTATTTCTGCGGCAGTTTTTGAAGCATTTTTATTTCCGAGAATGTTTTTCAGATTTTTCATTTTCTCCGAAATTGAGTTATATAACGAAGAATCGCCTAACAGTTTGCCGCATTCATTTAAAATATTTTTTGTGTTCACATCATTTTGTATTAACTCCGGCACTATCGTCTCACCGGCAATAATGTTGGCTAATCCGATGTTGTTCAACGTAATTAATTTCTTTCCAATTAAATATGTCAGCGAACTTGTTTTATAAACAATCACCATCGGTAAACCAAACAGTGCTGCTTCGAGTGTTGAAGTCCCCGATTTAATAATACCAAGTTTCGCATACTTAAAAAGTTCATACGATTTGTTTTTAACAACTCGATAATCTTTTTCCGCGCCTAACTTCTCAAAAGTTTTTTCATCAATATTTGAAGAACAACCAACCACAACCTGCAGATTGAATTTTTTTGCCACTGTAATTGCTCCTTCAATAACCGAAGGAAATATTTTTGCTACTTCTTGTATTCTGCTGCCGGGAAGAACGAGCAAAATTTCTTTCTGCACATCCAGATTGTTTTGAGAGAAAAATTCATTCCGTTCAACAAAAGAATAATTGTTGATCCGCTCGATCAACGGATGCCCAACGAACGTTGCATCAACTCCGGCGTTTTTATAAAACGTTTCTTCAAATGGAAAGAGAACCAACATTTTACTCACAAGTTTTTTTATTTTGTGAATGCGGTGTTTTCCCCAAGCCCATATTTGCGGAGAAATATAATAGATGATCTTTCTTTCCATCGCATTTAGCTTTTTTGCAATACTGAGATTGAAGCCGGGATAATCGATCAACACACACGTTTGAATATTTTTTTCTTCAACAAGTTTTAACACTTCGGTCTGTACTTTTTTTATGAACGGCAAATGTTTTATCACTTCAACAAAACCGAGAAACGCCATTTTGTTGATATGATAAAGTAATTCCATTCCTTCGTGTTTCATTTCGTCTCCACCAATTCCATAAAATGAAAGCGTCGGATCAATTGCCTTCATCGCTTTTAATAACGCGGCTCCGTGCAAATCTCCGGAAGCTTCACCGGCAAGGACTAATATGTTTTTCTCGGCGGTCACTGTTAAGACATTCTTCTAAAAAACCAAAGAAGGATTAATGTGCCGGCAACAATTGCAAACGCTTGAAGCGTTCTTCGTTCAGAACGCAGCCCTTTTTTAATATCATATTCCGGTTGTTCAACTCCTTCTTTTTTATAAGGAGTTAAACGTGGAAAAATTCTTGGAACATTTTTTAGATATTCGGTAAAATCATTTCCGAATTTTTCTTTTAGGAATCCTTCTTCTTCTTTTATGATTTCATAATATTGAAAAACGAAAAACGCTATTGCAAGAATTTGTAAATAGGGAAAAAGGGCAAAAGACATAATGCCCAAGCCAAAATAGATTAACACATTTCCAACGTACAACGGATTGCGTACGTAGGCATACGGACCGTTGATCACCAAATAGGTTCCGCCAACTTTACCGGTTGTACGGGTCTCGCTTCCAGCCCAACTCACAGCCCACAAACGAATCAGCTCGCCGCAAACGGCAATCAAAAGCCCAAGTGGCAAACTCCACACATTTGATTGTTGATAAGCTACCATCAGAATTAAGAACGGTATCGGAGTATAACTTCTGTATTTAAATAGTTTATTAGTCATTTGTCATTCGTCATTTGTTAGTAATATTTTTAGCGCCAATTGATTTTATATATGCATTCAATTTTAGGTGAAGCAGCTCAATTTTTTCGTTATAAAGTTGAAGCGCCTCTTTCGTAATTAAATTTCTATTCTCTGCTTTCTTCAACCAAACTTGTGTTTCTGTTAAAGAACCTCTGCTGATGTAGCAAAAATGTTTATTCTCTTGATAATGAAATCTACCAAAACCTTCTGCAATATTAGCGGCAACCGAATCAGCAGAATTAACAAGCTGTTTGCCGAGAGTATTCTTCGCAAAATAGTCCCACGGAAGAACCTCTTTCCATACCATCGCACCAATCTCCATTGCTAGATTAAAGACTTCTAATTCACTTAATTTCATTATACAATTTCGCTTCCAATGTCCATTGACTAATGACCGATGACCTTCAACCTAACTTGTATAAGTTTTTTCTTTTCAATTCGGCTTGATGCCTTTTCTTTAATCGCTTTTTTGCAAAGAGCGTTTCAAGTTTCGAGACGACATCGCTAAAATTGTCGTAGGGGAAAAAAGTCACTTTCTCTTTTTCACAAAATTTGCGGAGCGAATCTTTTGCGAAAATAAAATCACAATACTGCGCCGGACAAACATCCGAGCTTCCGTTTCCGATGTAAACCGTAAACTCATCATCGCCGCTGTTTTCAATTATGTGATTGCGTTTGCAGTTTGCGCAATCTTTGCATTCTTCATCTCTGTACGGAAAAACCGGCTGCGGTTTTCCGCTTCCGTTCTCTATTAACCGGTTCGAATAGATTTGAAGACCGGAAATATTTTCTCTTTCCAAAATTGTTTTGATGTAAAATTCAAAACCGTCACTAAGAATGATCATTTCAACTTGATGCAGCTGCGCAAACGACACAAGCCGGTGAAACGCACTATCAATTTCAAAAGAACGAACAAAATTTGTCAACTCATCAATTGAAACGGTTCGCAAAATTTCAAACAACGCTTTCCAACCTTCAACCGAAGTAAGTTGGCGTGAACTTATTCGCTTGATTATTTCTTCAGCTTTTTCTGTATCGCCAAATCGCAAAAATAGTTGTTCGCCGATATCTTGTTTGGTTATTGTGCCGTCAAAATCAACAAAAATTTTGTGTGTACGCGGCGCATATTCAACGCTCATAAAACTTTTTCTTCCGGCGGTTTTTTCATGCGCTATTTTGTGACGACCATTTTCTTTACGTCAACAAAATCGCCCGCGGTAAAGCGGTAGAAATAAATACCTGCCGGTAACGCGGTTCCATCATACAGAAATTTATTTTTTCCGGATTGAGTATCCGTTATCAAAATGTCTTTTACTTTTTCAACGCGCGAATTAAAAATTTCTAATTTTACATCCTGCGCTCGTATCAAGTTGAAAACGATGGTTGTCTTGCCGGAAAAAGGATTAGGTGAATTTTGCACAACATAATTTTCATCGGCGTTTACGGGAGCGAACGTAATTTTTTCAACGGCGGAAAAATATTTTTTGCCGTCTCTGCCGAATTGAGATAACCGGAAATAAACTATTCCCGCATCATCCAGCGGCTCCGTTATTTCATACTTATTTGTTTTACTCACATCGGTTGTAAGAAGTGAAGCAACCGGACGCCACACATTATCAACGGCGTCTTCGCGATTCATCTTTTCAATTTTGTAACTGAATAAATCAGCTTCGTTCGTAACCGTCCAGGTAAGTTGAACAGAATCAGAAATTACTTTTGCAGAAAAATCGGTCACCTGCGAAACCAATGATTCCGCCCCGAACAACCGCTGACCAAAAATTCCCGATTTCTCTTTATTCAATTCTTTGAACAGAATGATCACGCCGCCTTTTTGATCGGAGAATAACGAGAGATAACTCTTATCGGAATTTTTATCCGACGCAATTGGAGTTCCGCTTTCATTCCATAATAATTCTTTCTTAGCAGAAATTTTTTGCGCAAACACCGAGGGTTTTTCAGCTTGATTTTTCTGATTGAGCCACGCAAGAACAGCGCCGCCCCGGTCATCGGCAATTATCGCTTGTCCAAATTGATCGTCGCCGGTTTTAGCAATCCGCAGCGGTTCCGCATTCCAAAGAGCGGCTCCATTTGTTTTAAATTTTTGAACGTAAATATTTTTTTTGCCGTTAAAGTCATTCACCCAACTTAACATTATCGTAGAGTCGCCGGTTAAAACAGCTTGAGGATTACCTTGATTTCCATTTTGTTTTATTATTGAAACGTGACGTTCATCCAATAATGTTTTTCCGCCGGCGGTAAGCAGTTGGTGCGAAATGGATTTATTCTTGCCAAGATTTTGCCAATAAACGTACAGCAATCCCGGCTTTGCCAGAAGCGCATGGTAGCCGGTAATGCTTGTTGAGTGCCCCGAGATGTCGGAAGTTTCTCTCCACAAAATTTTTCCGCGTTCATCAATGTACTGCGCATGAATTTGATAAATTTTATTTTCATTTTCACCGGAGAGCACAAAACAGCCTCCTTTTTCATCCGGAAAAACCATTGAATTGTTTTTTGCGTAAAGCGATTTGTTTATTAAAAGTCCCGCATTTAAATATTTTGGCGTACCCGCTGCCGAAATAATTTGAAGCTTAAGAAAATATTCCGTTGGCGCCGCATCGTTTTTTTCAATGTAGGTGATGTACGAGGTATTTTTAGAATCGATAGCAACGTTGCAATTAACAAGCGTGCGTTGTCCGTCGGAAATTTTCAAACCGTTCTCACCCCACAAAAGCATTCCGTTGCTTGCTACAAGTTGTCCATAGAGGATGGCGTTGTTCGAAGAAAAATCATTCCACAATACTACGGCGGTTTGGGAATTGTTGCCTGCGGTAATTGGATTTTTCTTTTCGCCAACAGAAGCGCTGATGCTTTTTCCATCGGCGCGGAAGCTTACATTTCCGTTATTATCAAAATGAAGGAAGAGAACGTCGGTAAACGTTTTAGATTTTTTATCCTGCCAAAAAAGAAATGCGCCGCCGTTCCCATCTTCAACCGATCTGATGTTTACGGGGTCAACCGAATCGAACACAAGCTGTGTGTGGAGTTTTGAATTATTGATCCATTGACTCCAAAGCGGCGTTGCAGTAAGAAGAATAAAAAGAATACTTCTTTTAAAAAAAAGTTTGAAGAAGTTACGCAGCATTTGTTTCCTCATCAAAACGGACGCTGACAAGTTTAGAAACGCCTTCTTCCTGCATGGTTACGCCGTAAAGCGTATCGCATGCTTCCATCGTCCGCTTGTTATGCGTAACAACAATAAATTGTGTGTTCTCACTAAAGTCTTTTAATATTCGGGTAAAGCGGTCAACGTTGGCGTCGTCAAGCGGCGCGTCAATTTCATCAAGAATACAAAACGGACTTGGCTTTACAAGATAAATTGCAAACAGCAGTGCAATTGCCGTTAAGGTTTTTTCTCCTCCGGAAAGAAGTTCAATTGATGTGGGACGTTTGCCCTTCGGCTTTGCAATAATTTCTATTTTAGCTTCAAGGGGATCGATTGATTCTTCAATTTTCAGATCGGCTTCATCGCCGGGATTAAATAATCCTCTAAAAATTCTTACAAAATGTTCGCGGATCTTTTCAAAAGTTTCCATAAAAAGCTGCTGCGCGGTAACATTTATTTCTTCAATCGTCTGCACCAAATCTCTTTCCGAATCCAGCAGATCGTTTCTCTGCTTCGAAAGAAAATCGAGCCGTTCTTTTTCTTCTTCATATTCGGAATAGGCAAGCGGATTGATCATTCCGAGATTTTTTATCTGCTGATTAAAACTTGTTACTTCATCCTGCCGGGTTTTAAAATCGAAGGTGTCAAGATCATCAAATTCTTTTAAGGCAAGCGTTAAAGAATATTTTTCTTGAATGTGCTGTTGCAGCGTTTCAATTTTGAAATCCGATTCCTTCAACGAAATATCGGCTTGATGGATCGCGTTGCCCGCTTCTTCGCGTTCGTTGCGAATAGTTTTTTGCTGCTGTTCAAGTCCGGCAATATTGGTTCGAATGAGTTTGAACTGCGCATCAATTGCCGTTTCTTCGCTTTTCAATAATCCTTGCACTTCGTTCAATTCAAATAGTTCGTCGTTCTTTTCTTCTAAAACAGATTGCAGACTTTGCAATTCTTCGTTGGCGGAAGTAACGTCTTCTTCTCTTTTTTCAATTGATTTGCGAATGGTCTCAACCGATTCGTGTGAACGCTTAAGGGCGTTTTCAAAATTTCTTTTTTCGCCGGAGGTTCGTTCGAGCGTAAGATTAACTTCATTCTGCTTTATTGAAAGCTGCCTAAAATTATCTTCGCATGCTGAAAAATCTTCTTCAAGTGAACGAAGCGTTTCATCGGCTTTTTTCTTCTCTTCAACTTGCTCGTTTAAAATGGTTTCAAGTGATTCGTACTCTTCCTCATACTTATTAACGTGCGTAACCAGCGTTTGCATTTCTTGATGAGCCTTTTCAGATTCATCGTAAGCTTTGCTTTTTTCAAATTCAAATTTTTCAATTTGTTTTTCAACGTTGCGCAGATCATTTAAAAGAATTTTTCCGTTTTCAGAAAGAGCTTTCAAATCAATTGAGGCTATTTGATTTTCGAGCTGCTCAATCGTTTGTTTAATTTCGAGAAGCTGGGCGTCTCGCTGCGGAATTTCTTTCTTTAAATTTTCAAGCAATTGCTTTCTGCCGAAGAGCGTATCATCAAGCTTCGGAGACGAACCGGCTTCAATAACGCCGGAGTTGTGAACAAAGTCGCCGTTAAGCGTAGCAAAATTAAAGAGAGGAAAATTTTTAGAAAGGGCGAAAGCGTTTTCAAGCGAATCAACCACTGCCGTATTCACCAAAAGTTTTTGGAAGAACGGTTTCCAGCGCGCTTCTGTTTCAACAAAATTTTCAGCCCATCCTAAAAAAGAATTTTCCTGTTCAAGTTTTTTACTTCTGCGTTTGAGAAAATAATTTTCAATTTTTTCAAGCAGCGATTTCTTTTCATTTTCCGAAAAACCAAAAACGTAAAACGAAGCTTTGCCGTAGTCGTACGTGTTTAAGTAATCGATTCCTTTTTTTACGTCGTCAATTGTTTCAACAAGAATGTTGTTCAAATTATTTTTTAGCGCGGCTTCAACGGCAAAACGGAATTTCTCCGTTGCGTTGCCGATGTTTGCAAGAATATTTTTGTCCTTCGTTTTCCATTCCGGGTTGGCAATTAGCTCTTTGGCGCCTTTTGAAAAACCTTCAAGATTATTGATCAGGTTTTGCAGAAATCCGATTTTATCTTTTAAAGCATGAAGCGCCGTTTTTGCTTCCGCTTCTTTTGTGCGAAAGTTTGAAAGTTTTTGTTCAAGCTCGTCTTTTTCTTTTTGCTTTTCGTTAAAAAAAGAATCTGCTTCGGCTAATTTTTGTTCAACGTCTGTTTTATCTTCCGAAAGCTCGCCGATAAATCCAACCAATTTGGCAATGGTATCGGTGAGGGTTTTAATTTTTAAATCGGTTTTGTTTAATGAGTCGTTCGTCCGCTTCAATGCAGCTTTAACGTTGGCAAGGTCGTTTTCTTTTGTGGTGATTTCTTTAAATCTATCAAGCAGCGTTTCCGAATAACTTTTAAGTGCCGCCCGCTTTTCTTCCAACGTGATTTTCTCTTCTTCAACTTTTACCGCTAAGGCTTCGCGCTCATGTTGTTTTGCAAGAAGCGCGGAAGAGAATTCTTCAATTTTCTCTTTGTATTCTTCAATCTGCTCAAACGTTACTTCAAGTTGAACGGCGAGTTCTTCTTTTTCCTTTGAGTATTTATCAACGTTTTTTTCTAATGATTTTTTCCGCTCTTCGGCAACCGAAATAGCGCGCTGTACGGAATAAATTTTTTCGGTCTGTTTTGTTATTTCATTCCGCTTTGCCGCAAGCTGCGTTTCAATTGAGTAGAGTTCTTCCTTTACCTCTTTTATTTTGTCGTCAAGCTGGGCAAGTTCGGATTCAAGCCGGATTTTTTTCTGAAAATATTCTTCTTTTTTCAGCTTAACTTCTTCTTTGCGCGCGGTATAAAGCGCAAGCTCTCGTTCGCACAAATCAATTTCAAGTTCGCGCAGCGTGGTGGAAATTTTATTATACTTGTCTGCTTTTTTTGCCTGGCGTTCAAGCGAAGCGACTTTCTTTTCAACTTCGGAAACAATATCATTCACGCGCGTTAAATCGCTTTTCACTTCATCAAGTTTTTTAAGCGTTAAACGGCGGCGGAGTTTATACTTGTTCACGCCCGCGGCTTCTTCAAACATGTTGCGGCGTTCTTCGGCTTTATTGTTGAGGATGGTCTCAACCATTTTCAATTCAATTACCGAATAAGCGTTGGAACCAATTCCCGTATCCATAAAAAGATTGGTAATATCTTTTAAACGGCAAAGATTTTTATTGAGCAGATATTCGCTTTCACCGGATCGGAAAATTCTTCGCGAAATGGTTACTTCGGAATATTCCGTAGGAAGGATTCCCTTATTGTTTTCAATAGTCAGCGCAACTTCAGACATTCCCATCGGCTTGCGCGAAGCCGTACCGTTGAAAATAACATTCTCCATTTTGTCGGAGCGGAGCGTGCTGCTTTTTTGTTCGCCCAGGCACCACCGGATCGCATCAACAATATTTGTTTTGCCGCATCCGTTTGGTCCAACGATTGCGGTTAATCCTTTATGAAAATGTACTTCCGTTTTTTGAGCGAAAGATTTGAAGCCTAATATTTCGAGTTTCTTTAAATACAAAAATTATATCCTTGCCAAAAATTCCTTTACGCCGTAGCGGAAAAAATCAAACGTTGCAGCCGTTGACTGCATGTATATTAAAAAGGCTGCCGAAACACCGAGTAAAAAAACAACCGAGTAAAAATAGACTTTGCCGGGAGAAACATCGTAAATAACATAAATCCCTTTTAACAACCGGTAAAGAGAGAGCACAATAAAAATGAGAAGCGTGAGATAGACGTACAGATTAAACATCTCCATTGCAAGAAGCCGGTAAAGAATTATCGCTCCCGGAATTAATAATACAAACGGAAGAAACGACCAGACAACCACATAATATGCGTTTGAAAGAAAAATTTTGTTCATCACAAAAAATGAAAAGAATTTTACGATGAGTGAGATGACGAGTAGCTTTAAAAATACGATTCCCGTTATACACGCTATTGCCTGCACCGGATGCCACGAAAGATAACTCATCGCCAGCGTAAGGTTTTCATTTCCGATGGAAAGAATAATACGCTCAAACAAAATTTTATCTTTAAAGAAAAAGAAAAGACTTGCCGTTAACGTTCCGATAATTGCCGAAACAATAAACGCAAGTACGGTGGTGTGAAAACCGGAGATGATGCGCAGATCGCGAATGTCTGCAAAAAAATTATACGGGCGAAGCAGCGCGCGCGAAGTATCTTCTCTAAATTTTCTGCCGGAGTTGATGAGAAATCCGGTTAACAAAGCAAGCAGCAAACCGCTGATAATAAACGCCATCGGCGATTGATCCTTCTTTAAACCAATCGGGATGGTAACTTGTTCAAGGTTGTGCAGCCTGGCGTAAAGCGCTTTATACGCCGGTCGCCCGGTATTTCTTTCTTCATTGCAAATTCCCAGCGTCAATAATTTTTCATTTGTAAATGAAGAAAGCACCGAATGATAATCGCACCGGTAATCAAACATCGAGTTAATAAAATAGCCGGCGTTCTCGTTTTCTTCGGAATAAGCAAGAAGATCGCCAAAGAATTTTGCCTGCGCTTCAAAAGTTGATTTATTTGTGTAACCGCTCGATCTGCCTTGAGTTACCAAATACGTCGCTTCGCTTACAAACACTTTCCCTTTTCCCAGTTCATCTTGCAGCGGTTTAAACATTTCATTTAGCGCCGAAAGAGAAGTTGAAAATAATTCAACTCCGTAAAAATCTAATTTTGGAATATCGCTAAATTTTCCGGCGGCAAACGAAGCGTACACCGGCTTCGAAATTATCTTTTTAATTTCGGAAGCTTGACTTTCCAGATAGAAGGCATGAATTTGAGAATTTGGTAAATATCCGCCGCCCAAACCAATGGCGGCAATTGCGCTGTAATTTCCGTATGAAGAAAGAAATCGCACAAAATAATTATTTGAAAGCGAAACAAAATTCTGATCTTCAACAATGCTTTCCGGAAGCGACGAAGCGGGCGACTCAACAAAGGCGAGCAATCCAAGTTCGCTGCAGAGCGAAAGTAAATAAGGATGCGGTAATTGTTTTGGAAAACGAACGGCGTTGAATCCGAGGTCTTTAATTAAGGTGAGGTCGCTTTTCATTTGCTCGTACGTAAACAAATTTCCGTACTCTTTATTTGAAGCAAAGTACGTTGTGCCGTTCAGTTGAAATTTTTCTCCGTTCAAGTAAGGAGAATCTTTTTCAATTGAAAAATTATAAAAGGAAACGGGATGTTTAATTTCATCAATAACGTTTCCGTTCTGCAATATTTGAGCGGAGATGATGTAGGCGTTTGGAGAAGCGCAACTCCACATCGTTAAATTTGCAGCTTCAAACGATTCCGAAAAACTTTTCTCTTTTCCTTTACGAAGTTGAATTTGCGCGCTTGCCGAGCCGTTGGATGAAAGTTCATCTTTTGGTTGAATCGAAAATTTCACCTCAAAATTTTCAGCGGCGGTTGAATCGCTTTTGCCGCGGAACTCGTGATTGGCAATAGTTGCCGACACAGAAATTTTTGCGCGGGATGAATTCGGCGCAACCTCATAATGAAAGTTAAACCGTGATAGGTGGATGTTCGGAACAAATGTTAAATAGACGTCTCTAAAAATTCCGCCGAATCTTTCCGGCGCCAAAAATTCATTTTTGTAAGGAATGGTATGCGTGGCATCAAGTCTCGAATTTACTTTTACCGTTAGAACGTTTTTCTTATCGCTTTTAAGCAAATCCTTTGGCAGAAAAACCGAAAAGGGAAACTCGCCGCCCGGATGAAGATAAATAATTGAATGATTGATGGAAATTTCTGCCGTGTAGCTTACGCCAAGAAAATTTAGTTCAAAATTATTTTGATCAATTTCGGTTTTAGACAGTTCGAAATATTTTTCATACACTACTTCGGCAGTTCCTTCAAAAATAGAAGGAACGCCAACAACGGCTTTCTTTTTTTCTTCATCTTTAAAATTGTACACTTTCCAGGCGCCATTTAAAAGCATGGTTTTCCGGAGGGATGAACTTTCGATAAAATTTAGGTCTTTTTCTGTAATTTGATAATGGGGAAGTTCTTTAAAAACAATCTGCGGTTGAATAATTTTCGTGATGAAAAGCAACAAAAGAATTGTAAAGAGCGTAAAATTTTTGTGCAGAGCCATCAATAGCAATAATCCTTTAAATAATCTTAATCGGAGATGCAAATATACGATTTAAAGAGGGGGGAAATCAATATAAAATTAGGCTTCTTTTAGCTTATTTGTTCAGTTGATTCTCTTAACTTTTTTCTTTATAACAACTTACGAAAGATTCGGCGCCAAATCTCCAAAATGGAATACCCAAAAGAAAAGTTTGACAACGAAAGGCGAAATCTCTATATTTGAGGCGAAATTTTAAAGAATTATTAAAAAAGGTCGTAATGGCAAATCATAAGTCTGCAAAGAAAAGAATTAAAGTGAGCGAAAGAAGAAGAATTACCAACAAAAGCTCTCTTTCAAAATTAAAAACGCTTACAAAAAAAGCATTAGGAACATCCGAAAAAGAAGAAATTGAAAAAGCTTACAAAGAAGCAGTCGCTTTTACCGATAAAATTTCCGCTAAGGGGAGAATCCACAAAAACACCGCAGCCAGAAGAAAAGCCGCTTTAACGAAACATTTCAATTCTGTAACCGCTGCAAAATAAATTTTAGATTTTTAGAAAATCCCGTGTAGAATACGTGCGCGGGATTTTTCAATCCTTAATATTTTCTATCGCATCTATTCCCGAAGGCATTGGAAGAAAGAATCTGATTCTCTGTACTTCTCCATTCCGTTTAACGAGTTTGTTTACCTTCTTTTTGATAAGCACGCTGTGCTCAATATAGATGTCGTCTTCAATCGTGCATCCGAAAATATAACTTGTTCCTTTAATCAAAACGTTTTTACCGATGCGCACCGGATAATCGTCGCTGCCGGTCATATTTACGCTTGATTCGATTTTTGTGTTCTCGCCAATTTCAATATTTCCTTTGATAATATCACCCCAAAGAATTTCAACATTATCGCCTATAACAAATTTCTGATTCGGGAATGTTGAAAGATGAACATTCTCCCAAACGTGCACATTTTTTCCGAAGATGACGTTTCCTTCAACAAAAACATTCTTCTTAAATTCTATATTATAATTAAGTTGAACGCCTTTGCCGATATAAGCGCCTTTGCCGATACGGATATCGAGCGGAGTTCCGGCTTTATCCATTTCTAAAATATGTTCCACCACCGATTCATCAATAAAGAAATCTTCGTGGTCATCAATCTCAATAATATTTTTCAGTTTGTCGTAAACTTTCCGGCGGAAAATGTTTTCCATTTCTTTTAAAACCGATTTATCATTAAAACCCATCACCACGTTTTGATCATCCGGACTTGCAGCCGAAACGGAATAGCCTGATTTATTGAATAATGAAATTAAATCGGTGATATAAATTTCGTTTTGGACGTTTTCACTGCTCAGGTTTTTTATTTGTGCAACTAACTTTTTATAATCGAACGCGTAAACGCCGGAGTTGAACTCGCGATTTTCTATCAGCTCTTGTTTCGAGTAGGAAAACGTTCTCCCTTTATATTTTAGAAGATACGGTTTGTCTTCGGGCAGCGAAAGTATGTCTTTGTGTTCTTTAATTTCAATTACCTTGCCGCAATCACTTCCGCATGGATTACCATCGGCGTCTGTTCCTTTTACGCGGATAATTCTACCGTAGGAATTTTCTGCGGAATCGCCGGTAAAAATTCCGGTAAGCACCATCATATCGGAATTCGAATTAAGAAATGCTTTGCGAAACATGGCAACGGTTTCTTGATTGATCAATCCCATATCGCCGGGAAATACAAACACACTTCCGTCAAAATTTTTCTCATTAATTTTCTCAAGCGCAACCTGTACTGCGTGTCCGGTTCCTTTTTGTTCTGCTTGATATGCGAAGAGCGTTTGCGGGCGTTTGCCGATGACGGTCATTACGTCCTGGGCTTTAATTCCGACAACCAAAATTGAATTTACCGAAGCGCTACCTTGATTTGAAGCATTAAAGACGCGCTCAACGGTTGGCGTGCCCCAAATAGCGTGAAGCATTTTTGACCGATGAGATTTTATTCTTTTGCCGTGTCCCGCCGCTAAAATAATCGACACTTCGTCTGCAGAATAATTAAATTCTGATGAAAGCTCTTCTGCTTTTTGATAAATTTCTTCCTGAATCGTCAAAATGAAACCTCGTTGGATTGTGAGAAATCGAAATATGATTGATCAAAAATTAGTTAAGTAGAACAGGTTTTCCAACTTTCGCACGCTTCTAAATTTTGGCTTCAATAAAAAAGTTTCTATTTTGAAGATCATTATTGAACAGGTAAAAGCACAACAGTTAAATGATACGGATACACCTTGCGAAAATATCTTTGTTAGAAACCGCGGAGAAAAGAGTTCTTCTGCGGGATATTGCTTTTGCCATGTCGGCGCAAAACATTTATACCATCATCGGAAAAAACGGCGAAGGAAAAACCACATTGCTGAAAGCCGTTACAAATTTTTTAGACGAAAATGTTTTTTCGATCAGCGGGGCGGTTGAATATGAAGGAATAAATTTGTTATCGCTGCCACAGAAAAGTTTGGCGGAATTACGAAAAGCGAAAATTCAATATGTGTTTCAAGACCCGGTAAACGCGTTCGATCCTTTAAAAAAGATTGGATACTACTTTAAGCTTTCTTCTTTTGATGAAGATGAAATTAAGCAAGAGTTTGAAGATTTTAATCTTGCCGCGCCATCAAAAATTTTTTCGCTTTATCCATACGAAGTTAGCGGGGGAATGGCGCAGCGAATAGCCATCATTCTTGCGCTGTTGAAAAAACCGAAATTTCTTCTGCTCGATGAACCGACTTCGGGAATTGACGGCGAAACTATTTTACTTGTAAAAGAACGGTTGAAAAAATATGTTTCGCAGAACAACGCCGCCGTTTTGATTATTACACAGGATTTATCATTCGCCGAAAATGTAACGAATTACATCGCCTATTTAGAAGAGGGAAGACTCTCCGAATTTGTTTCCTACAAAGATTTTTTTGCTAATGAATCGCCTTCAATTAAAAATTTTCTCAATGCTTATAAACGGTTAAACAATGCCGCAGTTAGTTGAAGTTAAAAACATTTCGTATTCCGTCGGCAGTAATTTGTTGTCCGGTAAAAAGAACGCAAAAAAAATATTGAAAAATATTTCCTTTGCTGTTGAGCGGGGAGAAATCGTTGGCATTGCGGGGCAATCCGGCAGCGGCAAAACTACGCTTGCAAAAATACTTGCAGGCGTTATTGAACCAACTTCCGGTGTGATAACTAAAAATTTATCCAAGCGTGTACAACTTGCAAACGGAATCCAATTGCTGTTTCAGAATTCGGAAGAAATTGTAAATCCTTTTAGAAAAGTAAAAGATCTTCTGCTGGAAGCGTTGCAGCAGAAGAATGGAAAATCAATTGCAAACGAAGAGAGACTTTTTACACTGCTTGCCGAAGTGAATATTCGCGAAGAACTTCTTGCAAAATATTGTTTTCAATTAAGCGGGGGTGAGAGGCAGCGCGCAGCATTGGCAAGGCTGCTGGCGGTTCAGCCGGACTTGTTAATTTTAGACGAACCTTTCTCCGCGCAGGATGTGGAGTCTCAATTAAATTTACTCGAACTTTTCAAAAAGTTACATTCCGAAAGAGCGATAACTATAATTTGCATTTCTCATCAAGAAAATGTTTTGCAGCGGTTAACGCAAAAAATTTTTTACATGAATAACGGGGAGCTGATATCCGACAGCGGAAGAGTGTTGTAAAATCATCCGTGTTCTTTCTCCTCTACTTCGGAATTGCCTATAAGATATCTTTAAATTTTTTTAAGTTTGTTTACAAAGTAACAGCGTTTTACTTTTCATGGCGGAAGGAACGGATTCCTCTTTACATGTTTTCTAACTACATCGCCTCGCTGAGGAATACAATAACTATTAAAGAAAAGAATAGAACTTCATGTTTCGATTATTAAAATTTAGCTTGAGTAGAAAGCAAAACAAATCATGAATGAAAACAGATTTGATTTTGTAATTATCGGAGCCGGTTTAGCCGGTTTATATGCTGCTTTAAACGCGGCAAAATTTGGAACGGCGGCGCTGATTACGAAAACCACTCTTGAAATCAGCAACTCTTATTTTGCGCAAGGCGGAATTGCCGCCGCAATAAGTGAAGACGATTCAACGTTGCTGCACATTGATGATACGCTGAAAGCCGGACGAAATTTATGCCGCCGCGATGCAGTTGATATTTTAATTAACGAAGGAAAGGAAATTATCCATTCGCTTATCGAGATGGGAATGCCTTTCGATATCACCGATGGGAAAATTTCTTTTGGACTTGAAGGAGGACATTCAAAACGAAGAGTGCTTCACGCGGGCGGCGATTCCACCGGAAAAGAACTTGTTGATTTTATTCTTCCTTTCGTTTTAAAGGAAGAGAAAATAAAAGTTTACGAAAATATTTTTGTGTACGAACTCCTCCGCAAAGACGAAAGTTGCACCGGCATTCGTTGTTTCGATCTTAACAAACAAAAAGCATTTAACATCTACGGCAAGTGCATCATTATTGCTTCCGGCGGTGGTTCGGCAATTTATTCAAGAACAACAAATCCGGCTTCATCTGTGGGCGAAGGAATTTTTCTTGCCGGCAGCGTCGGCGCTGAAATTGAAAGCATGGAATTTATTCAATTTCATCCGACTGCATTTTACACAGAACACAGCGATGCATTTTTGCTTTCCGAAGCGCTGCGCGGCGAAGGCGCACATCTTGTTAATCACGAAGGAAAACGTTTTTTAGAAGAATGGAATGCAACAGAACTCTCTCCGCGCGACGTAATTTCCAAAGCAATATTTTATGAATTACAAAAAAGCGGCAAGCCGAATGTGTTCCTCAAACTTGATCATCTTGACGCGGCAAAAATTAAAAAACGGTTCGGCACTATCTACGAAGAAGTCTTGAAAAATAAAATTGATATCACCAAAGATTTAATTCCCGTAGCGCCTGCGGCTCATTATATGGTTGGCGGAATAAAAACCGGACTGTACGGAGAGACAAATATTCAACGGCTGTATGCTGCCGGAGAAGCGGCGTCAACCGGAGTGCACGGGGCAAACCGTTTGGCAAGCAACTCGCTGCTCGAGTGTCTCGTCTTTGCGAAAAGAGCAGTTGAACATGCTGCCGAAAATTATCAACAGCCTATTAATGCAGTTGAACTTGATAATCAATTTGGAAAAAGTGAACAGAACCGGATAACGTTGAATCAAATGAGAATGCAGATTGGCGCAACACTTTGGAACAACGTTGGAATAGTGAGAGACGCTTCGTCACTAAAAAATGCTTTGTCTGTAATAGAAAAAATTGAAGAACAAATCGACGCGCGTTCCAATGAGTATTATCAATCTAAAAGCAGAAGTCTTGTTGCCGTAGCAAAAATGATTTGCGGCTCCGCGCTGTTAAGAGAAGAAAGCCGCGGTTGTCATTTCCGCAGCGATTTTCCGGAGGAGAAAACTTCTTTCATGAAAACAATTGTTTTAAAAAAGGGAACCGATCCGGCATTTAACGAATTATAAATCTTAAGAGAAAAATGAAATTAAAAAAAAATGAAATTGATAAAATTATCACCCGCGCGTTGAAGGAAGATATCGGTGCGGGCGACGTGACCACCAACGCTATTATTGCAAAAACGAAACGCTCCTCCGCTTCTTTTTATGCAAAGGAATCCGGCGTTATTGCGGGATTAGCAATTGCAAAATCCGTTTTCATAAAACTTGATAAAAATAGTAAATGGAAAAGTTTTGTTAAAGATGGTGAACGTGTTTCGGCCGGAACAAAAATTGCGAAAGTAACCGGGGCGTTTCGCGCTTTACTTTCGGGGGAAAGAACGGCTCTCAATATTCTGCAACGAGTCTCCGGTATCGCTTCATTCACTTCACGATTTGTAGAACAGATTACCAAAACAAAAGCAACCGTGCTTGATACACGGAAAACCGCTCCGGGATTACGGCTGCTTGACAAGTACGGCGTTGCCGCCGGCGGAGGAAAAAATCACCGCTTCGGATTGTATGATATGATTTTGATCAAAGACAATCATATTAAAATTGCCGGAGGAATTGCCGCGGCGGTTGCGCAGATTAAAAAACATGTAAAGAAAAATATTATCATTGAAGTTGAAACTACAAACCTTGAAGAAGTTAGAGAAGCGCTTAACGCCGGAGTTAATATAATTATGCTTGATAACATGAAAAATGAAATGATGACGGAAGCCGTAAAAATTATTGACGGCAATGCGAAAGTGGAAGCGTCGGGAAATATTACTCTGGAAAACATCCGCAGCGCCGCCGAAACCGGCGTCGATTTTATTTCCGTCGGAGCGTTAACGCATTCGGTAAAAGCTTTGGACATCAACATGAAATTTGAAAATGAGAAAGAAAAGCAATGAACAATTTGGTTACTGAAATAAATCAATTACGAAAAGAAAAAAACGCGGTGATCCTTGCGCACAATTATCAAATTGATGAGATACAGGATCTTGCTGATTTTGTCGGCGATTCGCTCGGACTTTCGCAGCAAGCGGCAAAAACAAAATCCGATGTAATCGTTTTTTGCGGCGTTCATTTTATGGCTGAAACCGCTTCAATTATTTCTCCAAACAAGCGGGTGCTTCTGCCAAGTTTGGAAGCGGGCTGCTCGCTTGCATCTACCATTTCTGCGCGGCAGTTGCGTGAATGGAAAAAGCAATTTCCGGATGCAGTTGTAGTTTCGTACATTAATACCACCTCAGAAGTAAAGGCTGAAAGCGATTATTGCGTAACGTCTTCCAACGCGGTAAATGTTGTGCAGTCAATCCCCGAAGATAAAAAAATTCTTTTCTTGCCGGATAGATTTTTAGCAGGTTACGTAAGTGCGGTTACCGGACGAGAAATGGAAATCTGGAACGGAGCGTGTCATGTTCATGAAAAAATCGGCGATGTAAATTTTGGCAAAGCCCAGGCTGAACATCCTGAGGCGGAATTTTTAATTCATCCCGAATGCGGCTGCTCTTCATCGTGCATGCTTACTTCGCATCTCTATTTAGATTGCAAAAATGTTCACATCTTTTCTACGGAAGGAATGATCAATCACGTGCGCAATTCAAGTTCAAACGAGTTTGTGATTGCCACCGAAGTCGGCATTCTCCATCGATTAAAAAAAATAAAACCCGGGGCAAAGTTTTTTCCATTAAGTGAAAATGCCGTTTGCGAATACATGAAAATGATAACGCTTGAAAATCTGCGCGATGCGCTTTTGTATAACCGTTACGTGGTGAAAGTGCCGGAAGAATTAGCGCAGCGGGCAAAAATTCCTATTGAACGGATGCTTGAAATAGTCTAACAAGAAGCAAACTTCAATTAAATTTTCTTGAACCGGATTTAAGAAATTTTCCCAAACGGTAAACAAAAAACGGAACGATTGAATCAAAGATTTGGAATATGCACGTGAATTTTACTTTTCTGAAAACTTATACGTTGTAAAAGAAATTTGTTCTTGACAAAGCTTTCATATTTATTTATGTTTGCACCCAATAAAATGAACAACCAAAAAAGAAATATAACCGAAGACTCCGTCATGATGATGATGTGCTGCTGCTGCTTTATGTCTTGCCAAGCGCAGATGGTAGCCTTTGTCTAAGTTATAATACTAACATAAATTTGATCAAAGCCCTTCCATCGCGTGAAGGGCTTTTTTGTTTTAGACAGAAAACTCCTTCCAAGTAAAACTCATTACCAGGGCTTGTACAATTAAAAAAATTTTCTGAGATTCAGGCGGCTTCTTTCGCTTGATACCTGAATAACGTTTTTAGTTGGAACGAAAACAATTTCAGATGAATAATAAATGCTCTATAAAATAAAGGAAGAACCTATGTACAAAAACATTCTATTTATCAAACCTCAAACAAGAAAGAAGATTTCTCACGGATTTTTATTTCTTGCGCTCTTTTTGCTTTTCAATCTTAACGCTGCCGCACAGGAAACCGGAAAGCTGAAAGGAATTGTAAAAGACGCTAAAACAGGCGAAGAACTATTCGGCGCCAATATCCTTGCGGTTGATGCGCATCTCGGCTATACAACAAATACAAAAGGAGAGTTCGGCATAACTTTACCCGGCGGGAAACATCAACTGCAAATTAGTTACGTCGGGTATAAAACAGAAAAATTTGCCGTAACGATAACCGCCGGAGAAACCGTTACGCATGAATATTTACTCCAAAGCGATCTTATCGGAACAAACGAAGTGGTTGTACTTGGAACAAGAACAAACGACAGAACGGTTATTAATTCCCCTGTGCCGATCGACGTTATCAGCGCAAAAGACATTGAACAAACCGGCTTTACCCAAACAACCGATTTGCTCAAAACGCTTATCCCTTCGTATAACGCGCCGCAAGCAAGCGTTACAGACGGAAGCGATCACGTACGCCCCGCAGCGTTGAGAGGTCTAGGACCCGACCAGGTGCTCGTGTTGATTAACGGAAAACGGAGATACACAAGCGCGCTTGTAAATGTTAACGGAACGATCGGGCGCGGTTCAACGGGCGTTGACTTTAACGCCATTCCTCCTTCGGCAATTGAAAAAATTGAAGTATTGCGAGACGGCGCTTCAGCTCAATACGGATCTGATGCGATTGCCGGCGTTATCAATATCATTTTAAAAGATAAAAAAGGATTTGACGCTTCTGCCTCTTACGGTGAATATGTAACAACGCAAAACCGTGGTTATGCAGAATCGGAAGGAAATATTGCCGGAGAAAATGCTGCAACGTATTCGTGGGACGGCAGCGTTCAGAAGGTGAAAATTACAGACGGATTTTCTAAAACCGTTCATCTTGGTTACGGGTTAAGTATCTTTAACGACGGTTCACTTTATTTAAATGGCGAATACAGAAAACATAATCCTACCAACCGCGCAGGATTAGATCAACGGCAGCAATATTTTAAAATAAGCGGGCAGCCGGATCCGCGGGAAGCAACGTTCAATAAGCTCAATCACATTTTTGGTGATGCCGATCTTGAAGACCTCGGTCTCTTTTTGAATAGCACAATTCCCGTATCCGATAACACTAAATTTTATTTGTTTGGAGGATATAGCAAAAGAGACGGTTCTGCCGGTGGGTTTTTCAGACGCGCACAGGATGATAGAAATGTTAGAGCCATTTACCCCGATGGTTTTCTTCCGTTAATCAGTACAAATATTTATGACGGTTCAATTTCTTCCGGATTAAAGGGAACGCTTGGTAATTGGGCTTATGATGTAAGTGAAACCTTCGGAGGAAATTCATTTAGATTTAACGTAACGCACTCGTTGAATACTTCGTTGGGAACAAGTAGTCCAACTTCATTTTATGCCGGTTCGCTTAAATTTTATCAATCAACCAGCAACATTGATTTGGTCAGACAAGTCGATATCGGTACGGCGGAAGCGTTGAACATCGCAACAGGTTTAGAATTCAGATGGGAGAATTATCAACTGCTTCCGGGAGAACTAAATTCTTATGTTGACGGCGGAGTAGCCATTCTTGACGGTCCGAATGCCGGTAAAACTGCAAACGCCGGGGCACAAGTATTCCCCGGTTTTTCTCCGGCAAATACACAAGATCAGGTGCGGACAAATTTTGGCGCATACTTCGATCTTGAATATAAAATAACTCCTCTCTGGACCGTGGGCGCTGCAAGTCGATTTGAAAACTACAGCGATTTCGGATCAACCATAACCGGAAAATTAGATACGCGATATGAATTGACTTCTGAATTAGCCGTTAGAGGCGCAATCAGTAACGGTTTCAGAGCGCCTTCTCTTGCGCAGGAATATTACTCATCGATAGCAACTTCTTTTATCAGCGGAATACCGTACGAAGTAGGAACCTTTCCCGTAAGTTCAATTGTTGCAAAAGCGCTCGGTGCAAAAGATCTTAAAGCTGAAAAGTCGGTAAACCTCAGCGCGGGCATAACCTATTCATTTACAAATCTTTCCGTAACAGTTGATGCATATCAGATTGCAATTAAAGACCGCATTGTACTTACCGAAAATTTTACCGGTAAGAACATTGCGGATTTCTTAAAAGCAAAAGGAATAAACGCTACCGGCGGAAGATTTTTTACGAATGCGCTTAACACCAAAACCAACGGCATTGATCTTACTGCAAAATATGGTTTGGATTTAGGTGAAGGAACACTAAAACTTATTGCAGCTTTAAACTTTAATAAAACAACGATCAGCAACAAAGATCAAATCATAACTCCGGCCGAAATACAATCGCTTACTACAACTCCAATACTTGGGCGCGTAGAACAAGGAAGAATTGAACAAGGACAGCCGCGAAGCACCTGGAATCTGCAAGGCACTTATTCAATTTATGATTTTAGTTTTTTACTGCGTGCAGTTAGATTTGGAGAAATTACCGGATATAATAGCATTCCGGCACAAGATCAAACGTATAAGGCAAGCTGGGTTGAAGATGTGGAAGTTTCGTATGCTATTTTGAAAAACTTATCGCTTTCCGTCGGAGCAAATAATATCTTCGATAGTTATCCGGACAAAGTTTTAAAGATTAACAGCTTTAACGGTATTCTTGATTATAGCAGTTCTTCTCCTTCGGGATATAACGGGCGCTATATTTATACGCGGGTAAACTTTTCAATTTAACACGGTTCTAAAGGCGCCGTAGCCAAGTGGTCTAAGGCGGAGGTCTGCAAAACCTTTATCGACGGTTCGAATCCGTCCGGCGCTTCAACTAAAAAGTGCTCTCGTCTGTTGCGTTGCACTTTTATTTTGTTGGGATATTTTCTTTCACTTTTTTTAATCGGAGAAATTATAAATGAGTGGAAATAAAATAAATTTAGGAATGATGTATTAACAGTACAATACTTTTCTTATAGAGATCAGCAGTTCGTCAAAGTCAATTGGTTTACAGAGGAAATCACTCGCTCCCATTTTCAAAGCGAGCATAATATTTTGATAATCGTCAACGGGAGTTAAAGCTACCACTTTTGTGTTTGTTTTTTTATATTCGATGTACCTCAGAATATTAAACGAGTTTTGTTTTAACATTTGAAGATTTAGCAGAAGTAGATCA
>Ga0172370_10002582_pt1 | contig 25995 bp, 15 predicted proteins | sample LakKiv5m_FD_114538 | JGI IMG/M metagenome (GOLD analysis project Ga0172370, IMG submission 114538) | Freshwater microbial communities from Kabuno Bay, South-Kivu, Congo - kab_022012_11.5m | ecosystem: Environmental > Aquatic > Freshwater > Lake | place: Democratic Republic of the Congo...
CGGTATTATAACCACTTGTATCAATGGAATCCTTACGGCGTAAGTACCGCAAGGGCAAACGGGTACAGTGTCTTCGGCGCTTTAACGCATGTTCTTTTTCTCAACACGTTTCAAGAAGTAACATTCGCTTATAAAGAAAATCGATATAACACCCATCTTTATGAAAATCTTTTTGATACGCGTTATGTTTCTCCCGATTCCGCAAACATCGCCGGGTATCATTTTTTAACTGCCGGAACCGACCTCAATCATTTTGATAGAAGCACAAAAAGCACAACTGTGAAATGGGATATTACCAGCCAGATCGATAATGTAAATCTTGCCAAAGCCGGAGTGCAAGCGCAGTTTGATAAATTGAATTACGAAAACATAACATTGATTCCCGCCCTTGATGCAAGCGGGCAGCAGATCGTTCCCTTTGTTCCGGCAATTCCGAAAACGGATTCGCCGCAGCATGATAAATTTGAAAGACATCCGTTCAGCTTCAGCGCCTACATTCAAAACAAAATTGAATTTTCCAGCGTGATTATTAACGTTGGACTCCGCTTCGATTTATTTAATCCGAATAGAGAAATTCCGGTGGACGCTTCCGATCCCGACATATTTAATCCTTTTAAAATGGAAAATATTTACCGCGATGCAAACAGCGACGGGAAGATCAGTCTGGATGAACAGATTGACGCAAATAAATTATCGGTTGCCGAGCGCGAAAAATATTGGTATAAAAAAACAACAGTGAAAACCGGATTGAGTCCCCGCTTTGGAATTTCCTATCCGATAACCGATCAAGGAATTATCAGATTTTCATTCGGCATCTTTCAACAGATTCCCGACTACAGCCAATTATATATCGGAGATCAATTTAAGCTGACTTCAACACAGGGCATTCAAGGATCGTTTGGAAATAATGATCTTAAACCGCAGCGTACAACAATTTATGAAATCGGATTGCAGCAGCAATTCACGGAAAACATTGCGGTTGATGTTACGGCGTATTACCGCGACATCAGAGATTGGATTTCTTCAAGCCAGCCGATTCCAACTTTTGTTGCGGGTATTTCTTATTCAAAAAGAATCAACCGCGATTTTGCCAACGCGCGCGGCGTTACGCTCTCAGTTAAAAAACGACTCGCGGATTATTTTTCTTTCGGAGTTGATTATACGTTTCAAATTGCCGAAGGAACAAATTCTTCACCCGAACAGGAATTTTATTCTCAGCAAAACGGCGCCGAGCCGACACGCTATTTAACGCCGTTAGATTGGGATCAAACGCATACTTTAAATGCAAATGTTTATACCGGCGGAGATGATTGGGGAGTGAGTTTGGTCGGTTCGCTCAGCACCGGACAACCGTACACACCGGTTGTAACAGCCGGCGCGTATTCAGGAAGAAATATTATTATAGGTCTTGCAAACAACAGCCGGCGCAAACCGATACTCACAAATCTTGATATGCAGATTCATAAAGATTTTGCAATTCTTCCCAGTTATGATGTTCAAGTTTTCTTAAAAGTTTTCAATCTGCTGGATTCAAAAAATCCGGTAACGGTTTTTGGCGATACCGGAAAACCCGATCTTACGCTACAGCAGCAAACGGTAACCGATTATGATCCATCGTGGTTTGTTTACCCGAATTTTTACAGCGCTCCCAGAAGCATTTTTCTCGGAACAAAAATATCATTTACAAATTGATTGGTATTGGAATGCTCAAAATAAAATTTTACTCTTTTATGATGATGTTACTAATCGGCGCGGCTTTGCGCGGTCAGGTGCTTGATTATACGCCGTCCGATTTTAGAGGCGATCCGAATTACCGGAGATTTTCCAATATCGACGGCAATAATATTCGAGCGACAATTTTCAATTCCGGCTATAGCGGTAATCCGAACGGACAAGCAAATTACTTCAGCTACGAATGGCCTAAAAACACCGGAAGAATTTACATCGCTCTCATTTCATTTTGGGCTTCCGGCGAAGTGAAAGACAATACCGGAAAAACAATTCATCTTGTTGAAATGCCGGTGTATAAATCCGATCCTTCGGGAAACACGTGGAACTTTGAACCGGTGCGTGGTTTCATCAATCCGCAGCAGTTGGAAATTGCGCGAAGCGATAATAAAAATTCATGGCCTCAAGATTATCAAGGCGGATGGCGCAACAAGCGCACCGATCCAAAAGACCCCGGCTGGCCCGGCTCGTGGGACGGCTACTTCGGAAAAAATATTTTTAACGCCGATCAAGAATTATATTTTGTTACTTCGGATGATCGTTACAAACGCTATCCATACACGCCGGATACAACGGATTTATCGCGCGGCGGACTCGGCTACATTGTTGATGTTCGAACCATGGCATGGTCTCAAGTATTGATTAACGATGTGGTTTTCTTCATTCATGATGTTTTAAATGACGGAACAAAAGCGATTGATAAAGCATCGTTCATGATGTTCGTCGCAGATTATGTCGGCGGTGTTGGTCCAAACAATTATCCCTATGTTGATTTAACAACTGCGATAACTTTTTTAACCAGCGCGGATAGAAAAGGAAGTTCCGCATTCGGTACTGATCCTGTCGGTGTAGCTGCAGTAAAATATATTGAAACGCCCGGCAACAGTGTTGACGGTATCGATAACGATGGTGACTCGGATGATTTTCCAAATCTCCTTGCGCAGACAAATTCACCGGCTGATTCTGTGTGTCCTCATTTTGTCGATCAAGATTTTCAAAGCCGCTTTCTAAAACCGGGAGATAAAATTGTTTTAATTCAACCGAACACATTCGACAGAATTATTTCTACTTATCCCGTTGGCGGAGGAACCGTTTCAAGTTTGGGTAAAGATTACGTTCTTCCGGCAAGTGGTATTACTCTTGCCGAGGATACTGTTGCAAACGGTTACGATGATAATTTTAACGGATTGATTGACGAGCGTGCTTCAATTCATTTAAACCATGTAAACCAATATACCGGAGTAGTAAAGCCGGTTCGTTTTATAAATTATTTTTCTTTTGCGGTTGGCGATACGGTTAAACGCGGATTTATTGTTCCGGGAAATGATGCAGCTTGGAATTACAAAAATGTTGCTCCGATGATTGATGAATCGCGCGACGATGAATTTGATAATGATAACGATTGGGATTTTGTTCTTGATGATGTTGGTTTGGACGGCATTCCGCATAGCTACGACGTTGGTGAAGGAGACGGTAAAGCGACGTCCGGTGTGAACACCGAATTCCCCGGTGAACCAAATATTGATAAGACCGATGTCGGCGAATCCGATCAATTAGGCGTTACAAGCGCAGTGCAAATTCCCGTCGGCTCACTAAATTTTTCAACCGCGGCGGATCAAGGGCTTTGGGATTTACTGATGGTTCCGGGAAATATTAATCTTATTAGAGGCATTGGCGATTATGATGTTTTTGTTTCCTCCGGATTTTTCCCGCTGCTTCCCGGTCAGCGGCAGCGGATGGCTGTTTCAATTGCAATTGCCGGAGGCGGAAAAACAAAAGACGACGATATTACTAGCGTCGCGGCAAAAATGCATCAAGCGGATTTAGCGTATCAAGCAGATTATCAATTTGCTTCCGCGCCGCAGCAAGTTACCGTTACCGCAGTTCCCGGCGATAAAAAAGTTACACTGTATTGGGATGATTTTGCGGAAAAATCTTTTGACCGTTACATCAATAAAATCGGAGGGAACGGACGCAACTTTGAAGGCTACCGCGTTTACCGCGCTACAGATGCGGCTTTCCTCGATGCTAAAGTTATCACCGACGGTTTTGGTGTGAAAACACTTTTGAGTCCGACAGATCAATCGGATTTAATTGACGGCGTAAAAGGTTTCAGCGATGTTGACATCAACGGAGTAAAATTTTGGCTTGGTGATGAATCCGGTTTGAAACATACGTTTATTGATAACGACGTTGTGAATGGGCAAAGATATTTTTATGCGGTTACCGCGTACAACTTTGGTTACCCCGCCGCTAATATTGCTCCGGCAGAAACGCCGATCCAAGTTAGTGTTTCGCTGGATGGAAAAATTACTCACGGAATAAATGTAGCGGTTGTAAGACCAACGGCGGAAGCAGCCGGATATTTACCGCCGGAAATAAACTCCTTCTCTCATGCAGCAGGCGGCGCAAGCGGAAAAATCGGAATTCAAATTGTTGATCCGTTGGCAATAAAAAATGACAACGAATATGAAATCACTTTTACCGATACAACGTACAAAGTGAATAACAAAGATTTCACCACAACTCAATCATTCACTTTAAAAAATAGTACAAACAATGCGGCGCTGCTGGAGAAAGATACGGTTTTAATCAACGGCGCCGAGCTTCCGGTAACCGACGGTTTCCGGCTGAACTTTACAAATGTGCAAACGATTTCACTAAACAACAGCGCGACCGGCTGGAATAATAAAGACGCCTATTCATTCGATTTCGATCCGGTTACATTATTAACGGTAAATGGATTTAAGAGTCCGAATGATTATGAAATTATTTTCGGCGATGTTGGGCTCGGCACCTCAAAAGATACCGCAATCTCTTTTATAAAATTTCCTTCTAAAGCGGTAAACTTTAAACTCATTAACCTAACACAGAATAAAGAAATTCCTTTTGCCTTTAGTGAAGCTGATGGAAACGACGGCAAGTTCAGCATCAATCCCGCAAACGCAAATTTAGCCGATGCAATTTATTTTCTTGAACCGAACAAAAACGGCAAGCTGCAATTTACCTGGCAGGTGGTTTTAAATATCCGGCAGGGAAGTAGAATTCCGCAAGCCGGTGATACTTTAAAAATTACTTTGTACAAACCGTTTCTTTCATACGATACATACATGTTCAAAGTGAAAGCGTCAACCATCTCACCGGAAAAAGCAAAAGGCGATCTCGCAAGTATCAGAGTGGTTCCCAACCCGTATATAGCGGCTGAAACGTGGGAACCGCGAAATACTTTTTCAAGCGGAAGAGGACCGCGCGAAATCCATTTTATCAATTTACCAAAGCAATGCACAATCCGTATTTATAATGTGAGCGGAGCTTTGGTGAAAAAAATTGATCACGATGCTTTGAACGAAAACGGTACGGAAATTTGGGACGTGCTGAGCGATGAAAAGTTTGAAATATCGTACGGCGTTTATGTCTATCATGTTGAAGCGCCCGGTGTTGGGCAGAAAACCGGAACGTTCGCAATCATCAAATAAAATTTGAACAGAGATGAAAATGAATAATAAAAAATTGACGATCATCATGCTAAAGCTTTTCTGCTTGTGGATGTTTACACAGCCGTTGTTTGCGCAAGCTGTGAATAAAGTTGGAACCGCGGGAGCCGCGTTTTTACGAATTCCCGTTGGCGCCCAGGCAATCGGAATGGGAAATGCATACGTATCAATGATGAACGACGCCTCCGGTTTGTACTGGAATCCCGCAGTCATTTCATCCGTAAAAGAAAAAACGCTGTTAGTTGATCACGCACTTTGGCTTCCCGGAATTTATTTTGATTTTGTTGGAATGACGTTGCCGTTAACAGATATTGGAACCACCGGATTGAGCCTTGGCATTATGCACACTAACGATATGGAAATTACTACTCCCGCACAACCAATGGGAACGGGAGAAATGTTTTCAGCGTCAAGTTTTGTTTTGGGAATTTCTTTTAGCAGAAGTTTGACCGACCGTTTCTCAATCGGCGGGACGGTTAAATATATACGCGAGACGATTTATAATGATTACGCAAGCGCTGCCGGCTTTGATGTTGGAACATTGTACCAAACTCCTTTTGCCGGAATTCGTCTTGGCGCCAGCATCTCAAATTTCGGAACTAAAATTCAAATGACCGGTGAAGACCTTTATATTCCTGCGGTTATTTCGACTCAGCAAGGGACGAATCAAAGTATAACCGCAAGACTAAATACCGATGCGTTTGACCTCCCGCTTATCATGCGCATCGGTGTTTCGGATGAAATTATAAATACGGAAGCTGTTCGTGTAACTGTGGCAATGGATGGGATTAGTCCGAACGATAACGCGCAGAGCGTAAACATTGGCGCCGAAATCGGATTTCTGAATGATCAATTTCAATTGCGCGGCGGATACCGCGATTTATTTCTGCCGAACAACGAAGCAAATTTTACCTTCGGCGCCGGTATTCATGATATTAAAATTCTGGATGAAGTACTGCTTACTTTCAATTATGCTTATCAGAATTTCATTCACCTCGGTAATTCAAACCGCTTCACCTTACAAATAAAATTATGAGAGATAATCGATTATGAATGACGACCACCAAAAATATTTTTTAAAGGAACAAGTTTTACTAACAAATCATCATTTAATTAAAGGAGAGAATTATGAAAAATAAATTCACCTTCGGTTTCATTTTACTCGCGATTCTTCTGAGCGCGGGCATTGCAACTAACATGACCGTAGCACAAACAGTTAACGTTACGATGACGGTTAATACTTCAACATGTTTGGATACATTGCACACGAACCACATTCTGTTACTTTGCGGCGCATCTTCACTTGGCACGGTTCCAAAAGTAACGTGGGATACCACATCGGGAATTAGATTCCACAATATCGGCGGCGATTATTGGCAGGCAACTTTTCAAGCTAAAACCGGAGATCAGCTTCAATATAAATTTGTGGCGTATCTTACTGATTATAAACATCCTATTTTCCATTGGAGCGGCTGGGAAGGAGATTTGAATTCCGGTTTGGCTTTTGCTCAGAATAATAGAGGAATTGTTGTAGGCAGCAAAGACACTTCGCTACCGGTTCAATATTTTAACGGATGGGAGACTAAGTTAGCACAATATTGGAGACCATTTCGAGAAAATACAGATACGCTCGCAGTTTATTTTCGCGTAAATATGGGAGGCGTTTCATCATTTGATCCCGCAAAACAAATCCCCGAAGTTTGGGGCGGCGCTCCTTTGGGCGCTTCGCCAACGTGGGTGAAAGTTGTTGGTTTAACACAAGAAAAAAACAGCAACAACAAAGGATCATTTTGGTCGGGAACCGCGTACATTGCTAAATCTTTGGTAACTGCCGGAACGCTTCAAGCTTTTAAATTTACTCTTAACGGTTCAACATGGGAGACAATTAGCGACCGCTCTTTTGTACTTTCGAGCAGTGTGTTAAGCAAAGGCGATACCACTATTCACTGGTCATACTTTAATAATAAACCGCCAACCGGACCTCCGGTTACCGGTACAATAAATTTTAGATTGAAATTAGACGCGCTTGAAAAAGCCGGTTTATTTAACCGCGGACTCGGAGATAAAATTGCCGTTACAGGCGCAAAAGGCTGGCCTCCGTCTCCTTTTACTTTTGATACCGAACCTGCGATGCTGAAGATGACTTACGCTCCGACAATTCAGGAGTGGATACTTTCCGAGCCATTTACGATGACGGCGGCAAGCGAAATCGTTTATAAATATTATATCGCATGGGATACTACGAGATTCGATACGACGCATGCAAATTATATTCCCGGATTATTTATGGTAAACGGTTGGGAAGAACCGGGAATTACAGGCGGTGGAGACCGTAAATACACGTTCCCAGGTCTTTCGGATCAAACAGTTGATGGAGATTTTGGCGCCGACCAACAATTTTTTAACAGTCTTCATCCGAACAGCGTACTTGAAACGCCGATTGATTTAACTTTTAATGTTGATATGATTCCCGCAACAAGCGCGGTAACGAATCCCACCAATACACTTTTCCGCGCCGGGATTGACACAGTCTATATTCAGTTTGATGGTTGTTTAATTCCGATAACACAAGGACAAACAATGTACGGAACCGATAATCGGCTTATGCTCACTTCTCCCAATGCCGATGGGAAATATACCGGAACCATCAGTTTGAAAGCGCCGACTTTTTACCAGGTTTGCTATAGAATTGTTTACACTTCAACCACCGGCGAAGTTGAAAACGGCGGCGGAACTACCATGGGAAGAAGATATTATCAATATATTGTTCCAACAAGCGTGAACGGAAGTACCGTAACCTGGCCTTCAACATTTAGTTTGAAAGAAATCCCATGGATGCAAAATAATTTGAGTATTGAAAATCCGCCCAACTTAGGAACGATTGGCGGCGTTTCCGAAAACGAAATTTCTCCCGACACGTACGCGTTATATCAGAATTATCCGAATCCGTTTAATCCTTCAACGGTGATAACGTATTCCATCGCAAAGCAGGAGAATGTTAAAGTAGAAATCTTTAATATTGTAGGTGAAAAAATAATTACTTTGGTGCATCAACCGCAGACAGCAGGCGTGCATAGTTTAGTATGGAACTCACGCAATGCCAACGGCGCCGCTGTTAATTCAGGCGTCTATTTTGTGAAGCTGCAAGCCGGCAATTTTTCTCAAGTACAAAAAATGGTATTACTCAAATAATGTTTATTAAAAAATGGTTTGTGTTGTTTCTCTTATTTACACTGCCGGTTTTTACGCAAACCGGAGGTGTTGATTTTATCAGAGGAGTAGATATTTCCACTACTCCTCAAATTAAAAATGCCGGCGGCGTTTGGAAGTTAAATAATGTTGCCGGTGATATGCTCGATATTTTCAAAACTAATGGAGCTAACTACGTTCGGTTGCGCCTCTGGCACACCCCGACAAATAAATATTGCGGGTTGGACTCAACGCTCGCGTTTGCGAAGGAAGTTAAAGCGAAAGGTTTTCATTTTCTTCTCGACATTCATTACTCCGATTGGTGGGCTGATCCGGGGCAGCAGACAAAACCTGCTGCGTGGAACGGACTTTCTTTTGCCGTGCTTACCGATAGCGTCCGCTCTTATACCAAGCGGGTGATACAAGCATTTAAAAATCAAAACACGCTGCCCGATATGGTACAGGTAGGAAACGAAATTACTCCGGGCATGCTTTGGCCTGATGGGAAAATTAGCGTTGGCGGTTGGGGCAATTTTACAACGCTGCTGAAAGCCGGAATTCAAGGTGTGAAAGAAGTTGATACAACATGCAAAATTATGATTCATATTGACCGCGGCGGCGATAATGCTTCGTGCCGATGGTTTTTTGATAATCTCCGTTCGAATAATGTTTCGTATGATATTATCGGGTTGTCTTATTATCCGTGGTGGCATGGCTCATTATCCGCAGCGCAAAATAATTTAAATGATCTTGCGACCCGTTACAATAAAGATTTGATCATTGTTGAAACCGCGTATCCGTGGACTACTCAATATATGAACGATGGAGTGGGCAACGTTGGTTTTGATCCGGCAAAACTGCCGAGCGGTTATCCGGTTAATCCGCAAGGGCAAAGAGATTTTTTAACCTATCTGATTCAATTGATAAAAAATACAACTTCAAAAAAAGGAATTGGATTTTTCTACTGGGAACCGGCGTACATTTCAGTTCCTCCGGTGGGTTCCGCATGGGAAAACTATGCGCTATTCGATTTTAGCGGAAACGCGTTTCCAACAATCCAGGCGTTTCAAAGCACCGATAGTCTCACTGCGGTGAACGTTACGCTGCGGTTGAATACTTCAACGTTAGGCGATACTTTAAAAAGCAGCGGCTTTGTTCAAGCGCGGGGACAAATTTACGGAGTCAGTTCGGGTTTGTTTCCAAGCGGAGAAAAATTTTCGTGGGATCAAAATTCGAAAATCATTTTAAAAAATAAAGGCGGCGATTATTGGGAATATAAATTTAAAATGTATCCCGCCGATGAAATTCAATATTTGTATTGGGCTGGGCACTCGGCATCAATTTCAACGTACAGAAATCTTGGTTGGGAAGGACAAATCACGCCGTTTGATAGCTCTGCCGTTAACTACCGCGTATTTGTTGCAGGAATGCAAGACACGGTTCTGAACATAGAATTTTTTAACGGAACATCAACAAAAGCCGAACAATATTGGTCGCCGATAAAACATAAAACAGATTCTGTCGCCGTTCTTTTTCGCGTGAATATTAGTCAGTTAATAAAAAGCGGATTGTTTGATGCAGCAAAAACCATGACGCTGACGGTGCGCGGCGATTCCGCAAGTTCAGCCGGTTTGTTATCATGGAATACCGATAACGTCCATTTAAAACAAGAGCCGATCAGTGTTGGCTCCGGTTCATTCTGGTCGGGTGTAGTTTACGTACCGAAAAATAAAATTCTTGCCGGTACTCCGATCAGTTACAAATTTTATGTTACCAATTGTTTATTCGGTGGACTTGAGCCGGATATTGAAAATAGAGTTTTCAACTTTCCCGAATCCGACACCACGCTTGGCTGGAAATTTTTTAATGATAATAAAACAATTACCGGTGTGGAAGATGACGTGAATTTTTCACCGGAGGAATTTGTCCTTTATCAAAATTATCCAAATCCCTTTAATCCGAAAACGACAATTACTTATCAACTTGCAACCTCACCCCAAACCCCTCTCGTTGCTAAGGAGAGGGGCAGGGGAGAGGTTGTTAGTTTGAAAGTTTATGACGTGCTTGGCAATATTGTGGCTACGCTTGTAAATGAAATTCAACAACCCGGAATACATGAAATAGTTTTTGATGCGCGTAATCTTTCAAGCGGAATATATTTTTATGAATTATCAGTCACGGGCGGCAGCGCAAATTTCCGTTCAAGTAAAAAATTGATTTTGATGAAATGATACTCCGTCGTCTTATTTGTTTTCAAAGCAGAAGGATCATCATAAATAAGTTAAGCAAGGATGCCTGTTAGTGAAGTTTTTTAAGAGTGCGATTTTACTTTTTCTTTTTATCAGCGTTGCCGGTTCCGCGCAACAACCAGCGGCATCGCAACATGATGTTGTGGTTGATGCAAAAGGCATTTTGAGGTGGCGGCAATCAAATCAAGAAGTAAAACTCTTTGGAGTAAATTACACAACGCCGTTCGCCTATTCCTATCGCGCGCAAAAAAAACTTGGTCTTTCTCTTAAACAAGCAATTGATCTTGATGTTGCGCAGATGGTTCGGCTTGGATTTGATGCCTTCCGCGTTCATGTTTGGGACAGAGAAATTTCCGACAGCAGCGGAAATCTTTTAGCAAATGAGCATCTTGAACTGCTTGATTATTTGTTGTGGAAATTAGAACAGAACAACATCAAAATTATTTTAACGCCGATTGCATGGTGGGGAAACGGCTGGCCCGAACCGGATGAAACGGCTCCCGGATTTTCTCAATCCTATTCTAAACTTCAATTGATAACCGATTCAACCGCAAGAGCTGCGGAACGAAATTATCTGAAACAATTCGTCGGGCATGTAAATCCATTTACAAAATTTAATTACGGAAACGATCCTTTCGTTATCGCGATGGAAATTATCAACGAGCCTCATCATCCTGAGAAAGGTGACGAAGTAACCGGTTATATTAACGAGATGGTGAAAGTCGTGCGCGAAACCGGTTACACGAAACCACTTTTTTATAATATCAGTCAGAATTGGAACGACGCACAAGCGGGCGCAGTTTGCGATGCCGATGTACAGGGCGTTTCGTTTCAATGGTATCCAACCGATCTTGTGCATAACAAAATGTTAAAGGGAAATTATCTTCCGAACGTAAATCATTACGCAATTCCATCTGAGAAGATTGCCGGTTACAACACAAAAGCAAAAATGGTATATGAGTTTGAGGCTGCCGATATAGGCGCTTCGTATATGTATCCCGCAATGGCAAGAAGTTTTCGTGAAGCCGGAATGCAGTTTGCGGCAATGTTTTCATACGAGCCGACACAGATTGCCTGGAGCAACACCGAATACCCGACACACTTTCTAAATCTTTTATACACTCCATCCAAGGCAATTAGTTTGATGATTGCCGGAAGAGCTTTCCATGAAATTCCCTTGATGAAATCTTATGGCGAGTATCCGGCAAATAACACGTTTGATAATTTCAGAGTGAATTATGATGAAGATTTGAGCGTAGAAAATTCCGATACTTGTTTTTTTACTGCAAACAGTACAGATGAAATTCCGAAAAATAATTCTGCTTTAAAACATGTTGCGGGATGCGGCACTTCGGGAATTGTAACTTACGATGGAACCGGCGCATACTTTCTCGATAAAGCGCAAAATGGAATTTGGAAACTCGAAGTGTACCCCGATGTTTTATGGCTGCGAGACCCTTTTGAACCGACAAGCTTGAAACGGCAAGTTGCCCGTTTGTACTGGAATGAAAGAAAAATGGCGGTCAGTCTTCATGATCTTGGAGGAAAGTTTTTTCTTATTAAAAAAAATGAAAAGAAAATTGTAACAGATAAAATCAGCGGAACGTCCTTCAAAATAAAACCGGGCATCTATCTATTATCTTCTAAAAATGTTGATGATAAAAGCGCTAAGAAATTTCTTGAAGGAAGTGAAGTATTCCTTGCTGGACTCTATACTCCAAAAGTTGAAAATGTTCCTGTAGCCGTTGTAAATCAAACCAATAAAAAGCAGATGACTTCTGCACAGGTATCTTTCAAATTTCAAATTGCGACGGAAAAAGAAATCGTGAGTGCGGAAATATTTATCAAACGGTTTGGGTGGCGGGGATTTATGAAATTCCCACTCACAAAAAAAGAAGGATTTACTTTTTCATTTGATGACGTGGAGAAAAAACTTTCCGGCGGTGAATATCAATTTTGTGTGAGAGTAAAAACAGAAAATAAAGAATTCACGTTTCCCGGCGCACTCATTGGTTCTCCCGATGATTGGGATTATAAAAGTGATGATTTATGGTCGGTTGTTGTAACGCAGCCCGGAGAAAATATTGCGTTGTTTGATCCGCAGAGTGATAGGAGCGATTTTATTTTTCCTCACTTTAGCAGAAACATGAAATATGATGTTGCATACAAAAACGGATTTAACGGAGAAGGGATTTCGCTTACCGTTAAAGTTAGTTATTCCGGCGAGAATGAAACTCCTTTCGGAATGCAGTTAAACGTTGAAGAAAAAATCAAATCACTTTGTCCGGAAGAAAATGAGTATCATTCGATTGTATTAAACGCTGCTTCGGCTCATGATTCAGTTTCAGTCATTCGCTTAAATCTGATAACGAAAACCGGTGAGATTTTTTCTGCTTCAATTGAATTGAAGAAAGAGAGACGCGAAATCAATATTCCTCTTTCTCAATTTATTATAAGTGATGCGCTGGTTCTTCCGGCAGCCTATCCGTTATTTTTACCAAAAACATTTGCGTCCACCGGAAACAATAAAAATGTGAAGTTGAATCCTTCATTGATTAGCGCGCTTCAAATCGTCTGCGAAGAAAAGAGAAACGCACAAACACAAACGAAGTATGAAACCGGATTTGAGATCCATTCAATCTATTTAACCAACCGTAAATAAGAATCCTACTGATGATGATGCAAGAAAATAAATTTACTGCCGTAGAAATTGCAACAGACTGCGGACTTGAAATTCTTCTAAAAAATAATTTGAACGGAGAACATCTCACTCTGCTGCCGGATTCCGGCGGAAGGATAAAAGAACTCTCGTTATCCAATGGGATAAGCGTTTTCTCTATCTTAAAAAAAATTGAGACTGTTCATTCGGAAAACCGCGATGACATTTTCAACAACGCAAAACTTTCTCCCTTTGCCGGACGCATCAAAGACGGCGTCTATTTTTATCTTTCACAAGAATATCAATTGGCGCTGAACTACCCCGAAGAAAATAATGCGTGTCACGGATTTGTTTACGATAAAAAATTTATTGTAACTGAAAAAACGGTTACCGAAAATTCAGTCTCGTGCAGACTTAACTACGAATATAGCGGCGATCAAGCGGGTTATCCGTTTCAATTTTTGCTTTCGCTTATCTACACACTTACCGAATCAAATGGGGTAACGTGCGCCACCGAAATAAAAAATCTTTCTCAATCGCCGATGCCGCTTTGCGACGGTTGGCATTTCTATTTCGATCTCGGGACAAACGTTGATGATCTTTTATTGAAAACAGAACCATGCGAAATGATGAAACTCGACGCTCAAATGATTCCGACGGGTGTGACGGAATTATTTGAGGAATTTATTTCTTCCCGTTATATTGGCGGGCGAAAGTTTGATTCATGTTTCAAAATTATTTCGAATGGCGAACCGGTTACCGTGTTGAAGGATGAAAAGAAAAATATTGAATTGCGGATCCATCAATCATCTACACCGGGCAACGATCAATACCTTGTTATTTATACTCCGCCTGAGCGGAAAACAATTGCGATAGAGCCGATGACGTCTAACGTGAATGCTTTCAATAATGGAGAAGGATTGATCACGTTGTTGCCGCAAGAAACATTTCAATCGTGTGTAAGGATTCTATTAAACAAAATCAATTAACAAGAGAGCTTGCTTATGAAGTTTTTTCAACTGAATGAAAAGATGCAGCGTATCTTTTTTACTCTTCTTTTAATCCTTTTTGTAAATACTGTTTCTGCTCAGAGTACCGAGCAGCGATACAGGACATTGTTTAATAACGAATGGAAATTTAATCTCGGCGATGTATCGGAAGCCAACACAACTACTTTTGATGATAGTAATTGGCGCGATGTTGATCTTCCGCATGATTGGAGCATTGAAGGCGCGTACGACAAAGACGCCCCCACCGGTGGAAGCGGCGGCTATCTTCCAACCGGAATCGGATGGTACCGGAAACATTTCTTCATAACGCCGGAGGAGCTTTCAAAAACCATCCGCGTTGAGTTTGACGGCGTTTATATGAACAGCGAAGTTTGGATAAACGGAAATTATCTCGGCAAACATCCTTACGGTTACACCGGATTTATCTATAACCTCACCACCCATTTGCAAACCGGTGAGAATGTACTTGCGGTGAGAGTAAACAACTTGCTTCAACCTAATACACGCTGGTACACAGGTTCCGGCATTTACCGGAATGTCCGGCTCATTAAAACAGATCATTTGCATGTTGCGCATTGGGGAATTGCAATTACCACTCCAAAAATTTCTACCGACGCAGCGGAAGTATCTGTGCAAACAAAAATAGAAGACTCCGGTTCGAAGACGAAGAAAGGTGTATTGCGTTCAATTCTTTTAGATGCGGATGGAAAAGAAGTTACGAGCGATGAAAAATCTTTTTCTTTTACCGGACAAAACATTACGGAGGTATCGCAAAAATTTGTAATTCCGTCTCCCAAGCTCTGGTCGTTGGAGAAGACGTATCAATACAAAGTGAAAACAATTGTAATTGAAGAAGGTGATACTTCTGAAGTCCAAGTTACAAATTTCGGCATCCGCCAAATTGCTTATGATGTGAACAAAGGATTTTTCCTCAACGGTAAATCAATTAAAATGAACGGCGTGTGTCTTCATCACGATGGAGGCTGTGTCGGCGCCGCTGTTCCTTTGCAAGTGTGGAAGCGGAGACTTGAAAAATTAAAAGAGATGGGCTGCAACGCAATCCGCACTTCGCACAATCCTCCCGCGCCTGAGTTTTTAGACCTCTGCGATCAAATGGGTTTTCTTGTTATGGATGAACCGTTCGATGAATGGAAAATCGGTAAAAGGAAATACGGGTATCATGATTATTTTGACGGATGGTGGAAAAGTGATTTAACCGCTATGCTGCATCGGGATAGAAATCATCCCTCAATTGTGCTTTGGAGTGTTGGCAATGAAATTCCCGAACAAAAATCTGAAGACGGCGCGGCGCTGCTCGACTCGCTAATTTCTCTTTGCCACAAAGAAGACCCAACCAGACCTGTTACGTTAGCTTGCGATAACATTGCTGCCGATGGCGGCGCTACCACGCTGGAGTTTCTGAAAGGTTTGGATATTGTCGGATACAATTATGTTGACCGATGGCATAAGAGAAGAGAATTATTTTATGATCTTGACCACCACGATCATCCCGAGTGGAAAATGATTGGAACGGAAAGCATTTCAAACAGCGGAGGCATTAGAGGCAATTATTGGATTGGAAAGAACGGCATTACAAATTACAACTACAGCATGATTGATGCCGAACAATTGTGGAGGTTCGTTTCTACGCGCGATTATGTTATCGGCGATTTTATGTGGACGGGCGTTGATTATCTTGGTGAAGCCGACTGGCCCGAAAAGAGCGCGAGCTTTGGCGTGCTTGATCTTTGCGGATTTCCTAAAGACGGATTTTATTTTTATAAAAGTCAATGGACTGAAGAACCGATGATTCATCTTTTCCCGCATTGGAATTGGAAGGGAAGAGAAGGTGAAATTATTCCGGTGCTGTGCTACACTAACTGCGATGCGGTTGAACTTTTTTTAAACGATAAATCGTACGGAGAAAAAAGATTGGAGTTTCCGCGACAAGGAAATTCCGGCGGATGGAATTTATACGACAATCCTCAAATACATCCCACAACTGCCGACCTTCATTTACAATGGGATGTGCCTTACCGCCCCGGGACTTTGAAAGCGGTTGGTAAAAAGGATGGCAAAGTTGTTTTAGTAGAAGAGATTAAAACTACCGGTTTACCGGCTGCATTAAAATTTGACGCCGACAATTATTCAATTATCGCCAACGGAACCGACGCGATAAATATTACCGTGCAAGTTGTTGATTCTCTTGGAAGAATTGTTCCTACTGCGGATAATCTGATTCAATTTACGGTTAAAGGTGAAGGGAAACTTATCGGCGTTGATAACGGCAATCCCGTTGACCATGATTCTTACAAGAGCGATAAGCGAAAAGCTTTTAACGGATTGTGTCTTGCAGTTGTGCTTGCCGGTAATGTACCGGGGACAATCTCAATAACCGCAAAGTCGGAAGGGCTTGAAAGTAGAACGGTTACAATTGTTACCGGAGAAGAATAAACAAGATGGAGGATGGTTGATGTGTGATAAAAAAAGTGTTCAGACCTGAAATAGGATGCCCAAATTTAGTCAATAGTCAATCAAAAAGTGATAATTGATTTTTGCTCATCGAGTTTTCATCTTGAGTCTTGCCGGGGTACAGATGTAAACCATTCCTTTCTGAAACCGGGAGTTCTTCTATATAATTTTCATATTGACTTGGCGTAATTTTATCATAAGTCCAATGCGGAGGTTTATTTATCATCCATGGAAATTAAGTGAAGAAAAGATAGAGGCTACATTATGTAATGCACTTCTCTTAACATGTATTCAACTTATAGAAGAAGTGATGCGTTATCCGTCAGAATAAAATCCGGGTGAAATTTATCAATCGAGAATTGCAGCTCATTCCGGGTGTTAAGGGAGTAAAGACAGAGCCGTAGTCCTTGGGTATTCAACGTATAAACAAATTCGTTATCTATAAGTCCGTGGTTTACGCAAACAATCCCGTTAACGCTTTGCAGTACGTCAAAAAGTTTTCCGCCAAGAGGAAGTGAAACGAAATGTTCAAAGTCAAATCCGTATTGCCCGGTAACTTGATTCTCATTATTGTAATTATTAAAAAGCCAGGTTAATCGCTGCCTTGTTTTATGCCGCCACATCGATTGGAATCTGGTCTGCATAAAGTTTATTCTTGAAGCACGGTTATTACAAACCGGATAAAAACTAAAACACAACTGCATCTCCGGTAAAAGTTCATTCACTTTAAAGAGCACTTCCGGCAGCCAGGAAATGATGACGATATTATTTAATAGATTATGCTCTGCCGCTTTATTAAGGATGAGTTCTTCCTTTCCGCTTTCCTTAATATCGAGATAAAGAGTTACGTTTTTATATTGTCTTACCGACTCAAATAATTCTTCCAGAGTTAAGATGGTGCCGGAAGAATCGGCATAATGAATCTCCTTTAGTTGAGCAAGCGTTTTATCGGCAATGTAAGGCTGCTCAGAAAAATCTTTTCCCAATTTTGCATCATGATGAATAACGATTTCGCCGTCTTGCGTTACTCTGCAATCAACTTCAAAATGTGTTAATCCTTTTGAAAGTGCATTTAGAAGTCCGTTAAGCGAAGCATCATGCACATCAAATCCCCGCAACCGATGGGAAATAAGAACCGTATTTTTTTGTTTTTCACTCATAATTGTTCTTTATTTCATAAAAGAAAATAAGTTGTTTTGTATTGCATGAAAAATAGCGAAGCGAAGATAAAAAAAGAAATAATCATTTTAGAGATACTGTTTGTTATAACGGTAGGTCTCCTTTTTCTATCGATAAGTTTACAGCGGTATTGGATTGGGGGATCCATTCTCATCATGTCCCTTCTTCTACTCGGCAATATTAGAGGAAGAAAAAACCTAAGCTTAAATTTTATTCTATTCAAGAAATTTGCATTGGATGAAACAACCGGACAATTTGAAGTGGCGAAACCGGAAATGATATTTTCGAAGAATAGAAAACACGGAGTTCTTTTACTTCATGGTTTTTCTGCATCGCCGCAGGAGTTCCGGTATCTTATTCCGCTGTTAAAGGAAAATGAAATAACTTTTTACGTGCCGAGATTAACCGGTTTCGGGATACATGATTTAACAAAGTTGGAAACGATTAAAGCCGTTCAGTGGCTGCGCGATGCACTTAATGCGTTTGATTTGTTGAGCCGTGATGTTGACGAAGTAAGTATTGTTGGACACTCGATGGGAGGTTTATTAGCTGTGTTAATAGCCCAGCAGCGAAAGGTGAAAAAACTAATTTTAAGCGCTCCTTATTTAGTTGAAAATAAAAATCATTCGTTTAAAAAAAAGTTATTAAAGATGCCGACAGTTCTCTTTTTGATGTCGCTCTTTATGCCCATCGTGCGGAAGTCGACGTTTGACCAAAATTCCGATAGGTTTGTGTATCACGCGGTTCCTATAAACTCAATAAAAGCGCTTTGGGATCTGCATAGTTTCCTTAATTTAGCATCTACAAAAAATGAGTTTTTTCTTCTGGCAGGCAAATTAGATAACACAACAAACATGCAGCTGAATGAAGAAATTCTAAATAAAAATAAAATCTCATATAGCAAATATGAATTTCAAAAATCGGGACACAACATCTTAGAAGATGTTGAACATAGCGAGGTGGCAAAGAAAGTAATTCAAATTCTCTTATAGTTATGTTATTGTATAGAAAGTATCGGTAAAGTGAAAAATCAATTGATGTTGGTGAGGGCGATTACGGCAATATGTATCGGACTTATTTTTGCGGGTTGGGGGAACGTTGGGCATAGAGTAATAAATTCAAACACAGTAAATTCATTTCCGCAGCCGTTTCAGCAATTCAGCTTTTGGCGAGATTCTTTAGCGGCACATGGTTCCGATGCCGATTATCGGAAAAGCGGCGACCCGAATGAAGCTCCAAAACATTACATCGACTTTGAAGAATACAACGATTTTGTAATCAACGGAAGCGTGGTACAAGATTATGATTCCGCCGTAACAAAATACGGACTTACCGCTATCACCAATGCAGGCTCATTGCCCTGGACGATTATGCAATGTTACGATACGTTGATCGCTGCATTCAAACAAAGGGAATGGCATCACGTGGTGCTGCTATCCGCAGACCTTGGGCATTATATCGGCGATGCGAATATGCCGCTACATTTAACTCAAAATTATGACGGACAATTATCTTCTCAAAAAGGAATTCATTCAAGATACGAATCAACGATGATCGGACTCTACTCAACCTCAATTCCAATCCACCAGAATGAAGCAATTTATTTAGCAGATGTTCGAGATTATATTTTTAGCATGACTTACCGGAATTATCCTTATGTTGATTCCGTTTTAAGAGCTGATTCACTTGCGTATGTGGCGGGATCAAAAAATTATAATTCTACTTTATACAAGCAGACGCTTTGGAATTTGACAAAGAATTTTACGGGAATATTATTTTCACGTGCAGCGGAAGTTCTCGCATCCGTTATGTACACCGCATGGGTAAACGCCGGAAGCCCGCCGCTTGTACCGGCAGTTGTTGAAGAAATGAGCGCTTCAGTAAAAGGATTTGTGCTCGAGCAGAATTATCCAAATCCATTTAATCCAACAACTATGATCAGGTATCAGCTTTCTTCAGAGGCTAAAGTAAGTTTAATAATCTACGATGTTGCGGGGAAGGAAATCAAAAAGTTAGTTGATGAAAATCAATCTGCCGGTAATTACAGCTTCGAAGTAAATATGAAGAGCAATGAATTGGCAACCGGGATTTATTTTTATCAACTTAAAGTTGGAACAACGTTGCAGACAAAAAAAATGCTCTATTTAAAATAATTCGCACAGTTGTTTACTTCATTTAAGAGAGATGAGAATTTGGAAGAATCCACTTCGCTTTCTTTTTTAATTCCGCGGCGCTCAAAACTTTTCGAAAAATTTCGATAATAGCTGTAACCGAGTATGTACAATAAATGAAAACAGCTTAAGCACAATGAACTTCAAAACAATAATTTTTACTCGAAACTTTTGCTCTGCAATTGGCGGAATGGAAGATGTTTGATCTAATCATCATCTTCGCGCTGTTAACGCTGCACGGAATAATTGCCTTAAGCGAGATGGCATTCGTCTCTTCCAAACATTTCCGGCTCCAGGAAAAATATCAAAAAGGAAATAAATCTGCCGGGTTAGCATTGCGTCTGCTTGAAAAGCCGGAAGACTTATTATCTACCGTTCAATTTGGGATTACATTAACCGAAATTATTGCCGGAGTTTACGGAGGCGCCAGCTTTGCATATAAAGTAACGCCGGTATTTGAAGCAATTCCGTTTCTTAAAATATACGCCGCCAACATTTCATTTATCCTTGTTGTTTCATTTATTACCTACCTGGCGGTAATCATCGGTGATCTTGTTCCAAAATCAATTGGATTGAGAAACCCGGAGAAGTATGCAATCTTCTTTGCGCCCTTTGTTCTTGTGACCAATAAGTTAAGTTATCCGATTGTTTCTATCCTCAGTTATTCTACAAAATTAATCCTTAAAATATTTTTAATCAGAAGGAAGAATGATCCACCGGTTACGGCGGATGAGTTGAAGTATTTAATTAGTGAAGCATACGAACACGGCGTGCTGCAAAGCCGGGAATCGGAATTGCTGCAAAGTATGTTGCAGCTTAATCAAGTTACGGCAATGTCGTTAATGCATCCCGTTGATCGCATTGTGTGGATAAATTATTCCGATCCGTTTGAAAAGATCCACGAGATTATGCTAAACAACAACTACTCCCGGTTTCCCGTTTATAATCGTACGTATAACAATATTGTTGGAATCATTTCAAGCAAAGAATTTGTTTCAAAGTATTATGCCGAAGGAGTATTTCAACTTGAGGAAATTCTTTTTGATCCTCTAATTGTTTCACCGGAAATGGATGCGCTAAAACTGTTGGAGAAATTCCGCGATGTGCGAAGTTATATGGCAATCGTAATGAGTGAAGAAGGGGAAGCGCTTGGAATTATTACGATGCACAATGTAATTGAAACTATCGTAGGCAAGCTGCCGGAATTTTACGAAACCGAAGAAGATAAATATTTTCAAAGAGATGACGGAACCATTTTACTTGATGCCGGTCTTTCGCTGCACGAAACGAAAGAATTGTTGGATATCGAAATGGAAATTGAAAAGAATGTAACGCTTGGTTCTTACTTTCATCAAACGATGAACAGAATTCCTAAAGTGGGAGATAAATTATTCTTACAAGAATATCACTTTGAAATTGTTGATATGGACGGTATGCGGGTGGATAAAATTCTTGCGAAAAGCGTTGCAGATTAATTAGCCGCTTACAAGTTTCAATTGATTTTTATTTCAATTCGTACTAATTTAAAACAGATACTTCAAAAAAAAGAATTTGGGTTAGCCGTGTAAGCAATAAAAGATAATCATCGTTCTTCAATTAAGTAGGATTTAGTAATGGAAAACTATTTCAAGTACAAAGAAAATGGTTCCGACCTTAAAACAGAAGTACTGGCGGGTATTACAACATTTCTTGCGACCATGTATATTATTATTGTTAACCCGTCAATTTTATCTCAAGCCGGTTTACCGTTTAGCGGTGTGTTGACGGCAACAATTTTGGTTAGCGCTTTTTCAAGTATTATGATGGGCATTTACGCAAAGAATCCAATTGTATTGGCGCCGGGGATGGGGATTAATGCCTATTTTACTTTCACTGTTGTACTCGGGATGGGAGTTGATTGGCATATTGCATTGGGAGCGGTTTTCTGGTCTGGAATTATTTTTCTCCTCTTATCAATCTTTCAGGTGCGGGTTCTCATTCTGAAATCTATTCCTCAACCGGTTAGGTATGGAACCGCTGTAGGCATCGGTTTATTTATTGCATTTATCGGGTTGGTTGACGCTAAGTTTATCGTGGCAAATCCGGCAACACTTGTTGGCTTGGGCGCGATGAATCATATTACGATTACGTTTCTTGCCGGATTTATTGTAACCGTTATTCTTGTAATTAAAAAAGTAAAAGGGGCATTAATTTTAGGAATCATTTGCACAACGCTGCTTTCAATTCCAATCGGTAGATGGTATGGCGATGCATCCGCAATTAATTTCGGCGTTCCAACGCTTGTTACATGGAAGGGATTATTTGAGATGCCGGACTTTAGTCTTTTGTTCAGTTTGAATTTAATAGACTCGTTAAAATTTTCGCTTCTTCCGGTAATTTTTTCTATGTTGTTTGTAGATATGTTTGATTCACTTTCAACTTTTATAGGTGTTGCGGAGGCCGGAAATTTAAAGGATAAAGAGGGAGAACCGCTAAGAATAAAAGAATCGCTAATTGTTGATTCATTTGCAACTACCATTTCGGGTTTAGCGGGAACCAGCGCAGGGACAAGTTATATTGAATCAGCCGCCGGTATTGAAGAAGGTGGAAGAACCGGGATGACCGCTATTGTTGCGGGATTATTGTTTCTTCCGTTTTTATTTTTATCTCCCATTCTTTCAATTGTTCCTTCAATTGCAACCGCTCCGGCGCTTATCCTGGTAGGAATTTTTATGACTTCTTCAATAATCAAAATAAATTGGAAAGAATTAGATGATGCAATCCCGGCATTTTTAGGAATGTTTTTAATCCCACTCACATTTTCTATTACCCAGGGAATAATATGGAGCTTCTTAAGTTATACCGTAATAAAAGTTGCAATAGGAAAAACGAAAGAAGTGCATTGGATGCTTTATGTGATTGACGCTTTTGCAATACTTGCATTAGTTTTAAAATGATTTTGTCCCTTATAAGTAAAGTTCATCTACTTTTGGGTAGATTAAATTAAATCAGTTGAAAAAGAATACACGGTAAGTCCACCGTCGGCGGATCAGAATGAAATTTTTTCTCTCCTCTTTATTCTGATGAGCGCAATTGGCGCCATCCATCTTTGCAGAACTTTGGAAAACAATCAATTTCAAGTATTGGATTTCGGCTTGTTCTGGTTTGGGATAAAAAGGAGGCGAGGTTCTCTTTTTTACCACAAAGGCACTAAGAACACAAAGGAAACACTAAGGTTTCTTAGTGAAAGCTGAGTATTTTATGTCTCCTTAGTGGTAAAAGGGACATTGGAAGACAACCAATTTCAAATTTTTGGTTTTGGCTTGTCCAGGTTAGGTTAAATTAAAAAAAAGGATTGACCAAAAAGTAAGTACTTTCAATAACCCACGGTTTCAACCGTGGTTGTTGAGTCGAAATACTCAATATTAGCTAACGGTTTCAACCGTTTTTATTTCTTATTAGTCAATCCCTTTAACGCTTCATCAGCTAAAAACTCTCAAGTTAGTGCCGGTTAAGCTGGTGTTGTATTTAACCAGTGAAGCCGGAGCCGGACCGCCGGTTACCGTACCGTTAAGTGAGTAGGTTGAACCGTGATTCGGGCAATAAAATTGATTCTCCGGAAGCTGAAATTGAACCGTTGTACCTTGATGTGTGCACGCGGAAGCAACAGCGACAAATTCGGATTGACTTACTCTGCCGATGATTATTCCGTTTGTTACAACGGAACCGCCGATTGAATTTAAGGATTGATTTGAATGCGTCGTTAAGTCCAATGTAAAATCAACTTTACCCGGAGGAGGCGCAGAGGTGGGGGAATCGGAATACTTTTTACAGCCGACGCAGTAAACTAATCCTGCAAGTGCGGCAGTTTTTCCAACAGTAACTAAAAACTCTTTTCGATCCATGGTATATCTCCTTTAGAAAATGTTTAATTCAAGTAACCAAAAGAATTCGCGAACTTTAAACACTAAAACTTTTCATCAATAAAATTCCCGCGAAAAAAGAATACTAAGTACTGGAACAAAATATAAGAACGCAGCCAAGAGAGGCTGCGCTTAGTGAGTTACACGGAGTTCTGTAACTATTTCGCTTGAGCCAATCTTGCATTTACTTCATCCCAGTTTACAACGTTCCACCAGGAAGAAATATAATCGGGTCTTCTATTTTGATAATGAAGATAATACGCATGTTCCCAAACATCTAACGTTAAAAGAGGAAATCCTTTTACATCACTAATATCCATTAAAGGATTTTCTTGATTAGCGCTTGATGTAACAACTAATTTTCCGCTGGCAACAACAAGCCAAGCCCAGCCGGAACCGAAACGTGTAGCCGCAGCGTTTGAAAATTGTTTTTTAAATTCGTCAAATGAACCGAACGCGCCGTTGAGCACTTCAGCTATTGCGCCGGTTGGTGCGCCGCCGCCGTTTGGTTTCATCATTTTCCAGAAAAGATTATGATTATAAACGCCGCCGCCGTTATTTTTAACTGCAACAGGCGCGGAAGATATTGAAGCAAAAAGCTCTTCAAGCGATTTCCCTTCGAACGGCGTTCCGGCAACTGCGTTGTTGAGATTATTTACATAAGCTTGATGATGTTTCGAATGGTGAATTTCCATTGTTAATTTATCTATATGCGGTTCAAGCGCATCGTAAGCGTAGGGAAGTTTTGGCAATTCAAATTTAGACATAGTAGTAGTACTCCTTAATTTATTATTTATTGTATTATTAAAATTGTAAATCGATTTTCCGTAGAGAGAAAACGTTGAAAGCGCTGCTGCTTTCAGAAATATTCTGCGTCTCATGATGCGCTGAAAGAATTTCCGCAGCCGCAGGTTTTTGTTGCGTTGGGATTATTAAAAACAAAACCTTTGCCGTTCAATCCGTCGGAAAAATCTAATTCTGTGCCCGAAAGATAAAAAAGACTTTTCCCGTCCACAAAAAGTTTTACTCCTTTAGTATCAAGTACGGAATCGCCTTCTTTCGGCTCGCTCTCAAATCCTAATGAATAAGAAAGCCCGGAACAGCCGCCCCCTTTTACGCCAACGCGCAATCCAAAAGATGGGGCAATTTTATTTTCGGACATAATTCTTCTTATTTCGCTGCCTGCTTTATCGGTTATCGTAATCTCAGTTTCAAGTTCAAGTTCGCTCATCAGTTCCTCTAAATGAATTTTTATTGTTCTTGATATACTAACAACAGAAGTGGAAAGAATGTTCCCGATGGGAAAAAATTGAAGTTAAGAGAATCTGTAGTATTTTATTTTACCATAAATAATTAGTTTTACAGAAGTGAAAGAAGATAAAAACTTAAAAGGAACAAACATGCTTAATCATGCTCAATATTTAATTAAAGAAGAAGTAAGCTTTCTTAAGCTTACGGATCGGTACAATATCTTCGATCCGAATACTAACGCTCAACTTGGATATGCGGTTGAAACAATTCCAACGTATTTGAAATTATTGCGGCTGCTGATTAACAAATCATTGCTTCCGTCTAAAATTGAGGTAAGGGATAGAAATGAAAATTTGGTATTTACCATAAAGAAATCGCCCGATTTTTTTAAAGCTAAAGTGGATATTTTTGACGCAAGCGGAAATGCTGTCGGCTATTTTAAAAGTAAAATATTTACTATCGGCGGAAAGTTCGACGTCTTTCAAAATAATGATACAAAAGTGGCGGAGGTTACCGGCGATTGGAAAGGCTGGAATTTTAGTTTTATGAGCACATCCGGTAATGAACTTGGAACCGTAACTAAAAAGTGGGCAGGAATTGGTAGAGAACTATTTACTTCCGCTGATAATTATATGATTACAATTAATGAATCTATAAAAAGTCCTTTGATGAATATTCTTCTGTTAGCAGC
>Ga0172370_10002587_pt1 | contig 25952 bp, 12 predicted proteins | sample LakKiv5m_FD_114538 | JGI IMG/M metagenome (GOLD analysis project Ga0172370, IMG submission 114538) | Freshwater microbial communities from Kabuno Bay, South-Kivu, Congo - kab_022012_11.5m | ecosystem: Environmental > Aquatic > Freshwater > Lake | place: Democratic Republic of the Congo...
ACAACAACAACAATTTGTGGCGCATCAAGCGCTGCAGCCTCTAGGAGCCTGTCGGAGATTCGGTATGGCGTTGCGTAACTACTTGAAAACAGATGCACAGATTCAGCGCGACAGGCTCCTAGGGAAGCCGCGGCTGCGGGTTCCCATTCGCATGAAAAACCATGAATTACTTCATGGTTTTCTCGTGCGAGTGCCCCAAACAACAAGCACCGATGGAGCTTGGACGGACGAAAGTCCGACACGCTCCTAGGCGAGGCAGGCAGGGCAGATGGCAGTCCTTCGGCAGGCCTTCGAAAAAGGCATGGCGTCCGTGATGGCGCGGTGGATGCTGGACCACGGCAGCGATGCTGTGTTCGAGCGCATCGCCCGCGCCAACGCGCTGACGCCCGAAGCCCTTGAACAGTTGAAGAAAGAGACGCGAGTCTACCTGGAAAAGGTGCGCGAGGAAGGCGCACCGTACAGCGAAGCTGTCTTGACGGTCTGGCAGGAAGTGGCCAAGCATCTCCCGGACTTCGGTGCCGTCACGCAGACGGCGGGGCGTGTCGCCCTGCAAGTGGCTGCACGGTCAGCGGAAGTTGCCGCCGCGCGCGCCCAAGATCTGGCCGAGCAACTGCGCGCCGCGCAAGCGGCCCCGATCGACGAAGCGGCGCCGCGCGACGATGCCGAGGATGACAACCGCCAGGGCGACCCCAGCGAGGACGACGCATGAGCACCATCGGCAAGCTCGTTCGCCTGCCACAGTATGCCCGTAATATCGGGCGCTTGCGATTCGTGCTCTCGGTTGCCGTGCGCCATGGCTTCGGCCACGTCCTGGTGCGCGCCGGGCTCGATCGCTACGCCGGCTTCGTGACGCGCAATCTGGCGCTGAATTCGCCAGAATCGGAACTAAATCAGCTAACTTGGGAGCACAGGGTGCGCCTCGTGCTCGAAGCATTGGGGCCGACATTCATCAAGTTGGGGCAGATGGCGGCGACCCGGCCCGACCTCGTCCCGATGTCGCTGATCATGGAGTTGCGTAAACTCCAAGACAATGTTCCGTCTTTCGAGTTCGAGCACGTCTGCGCGACCATCCGCGAGGATCTCGGCATGGACGTCGACGAGGCCTTCGATGCCTTCGATCCGGTCCCCATTGCCGCGGCATCGATTGCCCAGGTGCACCGCGCGCGCCTCAAGACCGGCGAACAAGTCGTGGTCAAGGTGCAGCGGCCGAATCTCGAACGGATTATCCGCACGGATCTCGACCTGTTGCGGATGATGGCGGCGACCCTGGAAGAGCGCGTGCCCGAGTCGCGCGACTTCCGCCCGGTCGACGCCATCGAGCAGTTTGCGCGCGGCCTCACGCGTGAGACCGATTTTACAAACGAAGTCAGCAATATAGAGCGATATCGCCGCCAGATTGCCGACAATCCACACATGCACCTGCCGATCACCTACCCGAACCTGTCCTCCAAGCGCTTGATCACGATGGAGTTCATCGACGGTGCCAAGGTGAGCGACAAGGACAAGCTGCAAGCCTGGAACGTGCAAGGCAAGCACATCGCGGAAGTCGGCACGGCGCTGTTCATTTCCTCGATTTTCGAGCACGGCTTCTTCCACGCCGATCCGCATCCCGGCAACTTCTTCGTGCTGCCCGATGGCCGCATTGCGCTGATTGATTTCGGCATGATGGGCGCGATCGATCGCGACACGATGGATGACCTGCTGAGCTTCCTGGTAGCGCTTTTGCTGAATGATACCGAGATGTTGGTGACGCAGTTCATCGATCTCGGCCTGGTCGACGATACTGTCGATGTGCGCGCGATGCAGGGCGAGATCAGCGACATCATCAGTCGCTACAACGGCGTCGATCTCGAACACCTGGATATCGGTATTTTCATTACGGAAGTCTTCGAGGCGGTGGTGCGCTACCACGTGCGCTTGCCGGTCGAGCTGATTCTGGTGGGCAAGGCGCTGTCGACGGTGGAGGGCATCGCCCAAGAAATCTACCCGGCTTTCAACCCGTTGGAAGCGATTCGGCCCTTCCTCATCCAGCTGTACGTCCGGCGCGTGCTGGACCCCAAGACGTATTCCAAGCGCATCTATCGGATTGCGCACGACTATTTTGGCCTTGCGCGCGTCCTGCCGGGCGAGATCCGCGGCGTCCTGCGCCGCATCAAAGCCGGCGAACTGCAACTGAACGTGCGCGACGCCGGTGCCGACGAACGGGGCAGGCGCCACGAACGCAGCATCAACCGCGTGTTGCTCGCTGTGTATACCATTGCGGCGTGGGGCTTTTTTACTGCCGTGTTGCCCAGCGCGCTCGCCGCGCCACGATGGGCACCGATGTGGTGGTACGCGGTGTTGCTCGCGGGCCAGGGCGTCGTGGCGGGTGCCCTCGTGCTGGTGTCCCTGCTGCGCTCGCGTGAACTCTGAGAAGGGAGTGTCATGTTCAAGAAGCGGATGAATCTTGCGATTTTATGCGCATTCCTGGCTGTGCCGGGTTGCATCGCCGTGTCCAAGGATGCCTACGACCGCGACCTCGGAGCGATGAAGCAGCAGCAGGACCTGCTCGAAGGTCAGAAGAAGACGCTGGCCGACCAACTGGCGGCGAGCCAGGGCAAAAATACGAAGTGCGACAGCGACTTGTCGACGTGCATCCGCGAGAAGCAGGCAGCCCTCGACGAATTGTCGGGCACCAAGAAGGCGCTGGAGCAGTGCACGCGCAGCCGCGGCAGTGGCGCGGTGGAATTGGCGCAGTGTCAGATCGACAAGGACAAGGCGCAGGTTGAACTCAGTAGGATGAAAGAGGAAAGCTCCAGGCTCCAGGCAGAATTGAAGGAACTCAAAGATCGCCTCGGCAAGATTGAGGAGGGCATTCGCAAGGTGCGAGAACGGCTGCAGAAGCTGGTCGACGGCGGCAAGCTGCGCGTCAAGATCCAGGCCGGCTTTCTCGTCATCGAAGTGTCGAGCGACATCCTGTTCGATCTGAACAAGAGCGACATCAAGCCGACGGCCAAGCCGGTGTTGCTGGAAATTGCCAGTGCGTTGAAGGATATGGCGGACAAACGCTTCCAGGTTGCCGGCCACACCGACAACACCGGCGCGGCGGCGCTCAACTGGCGGCTCTCGACGGCGCGGGCGATTGCGGTGGTGGAAGAGCTGGTGAACCAAGACGGCGTGAGCCCGGACAAGCTGAGCGCGGGGGGCTACGGGCCCTACCTGCCAGTGGCGGAAAACGCGACCGAAGAGGGGCGCAAGCGCAACCGGCGCGTCGAGTTCTTGCTGATGCCGGACCTCAGCGAGTTGCTGAACCTGGCGCAGTAGGGAGACCGGCGACAATAAGGAGCTGTCGCCGAATAACTGCGACGAACTCCGTTTGCTTCTTGTCTGGTCGCCAGGCTCGCCGATGCGGGACTCGCGGCGACAACGCATCAACTCGATCGAGTTGATTGTGTTGGTGTTCTAACGCGCGGCTTCAGGCGAACGCCGGCGCCGCGACGCCCGCGGCCAGCGCGTGCCGCGTCAGCGAACCCCGCAGCTTGAGCGCGTGCGCACTGGCGCGCAGCACCTCGGCGTGGGTGCCGCAATCAAACCAAGCGCCTTCGGGCTCGGTCCACGCGACGCGTTCGCCGCGCTCCATGGCTGGAATGAGGCCGTGGCTGACGAGGCCGCTGACCTTGCTGACCGGCAGCCAGTCCAAGAGGCGCGTGCTGTAGACCGCGACACCAGTGTAGATCGCCATGAAATCACCGGGCAATGCGCTGTGCGGCTTGCCGGCGAGTTGCACGATGGTGCCCGTGTGCCGGGCGCCGCCGGCGGCTGCGAAGGCGCAGGCGACGGTGTGCAGCTCCGGGCGGCGCACGGTGCGGTGCACGGCCAAGGTGGCGAGCAGGTGCGGTGGATGAGCGGCCACGATGCGCCGCAGGTCGAAGCTGTGCCACACGTCGGCGTTGGCGAGCAGGAACTGTCCACTCGCACCGCCGCGCAAGAAAGACTCCGCGTTCTTGAGGCCGCCACCTGTGCCGAGCACCTCCGGGCGCTCGTCAAAGAACGTCAGCCGGGCACCGAGGTTGCGGCCGTCGCCGAGGCGCGCCACGATCTGCTCGCCGAGGTGGAACACGTTGATGCCGATGTCGCTGACGCCGGCCGCGACGAGTTGCGCGATGGCGCGCTCGATCAGCGGTTCACCGCCGATCTCGACCAGTGGCTTGGGCGTCCGATCGGTAAAGGGTCGCAGCCGCGAACCCAGGCCGGCGGCCAGGATGAAGCCTCGCATCGCGATCCTCCGGCGCCTGCGGGCGCACGCAACGGACTGTAGCCGCACGATCGGAGAGTGCAAGGAATTTGGCAATCGGTCATGCGACTTTGCCAGCAGTGTGCTTGGTCGTGCGATCCAGCTTGACTGCCTCTGGCGATCGGATCATCATCTGCGGTCGCTCGGTGCGGCAGCCTGCCTTGTGCATGATCCCCCAAGGCGGTCGTCCCCAGCAACATTTCTCGGTTCGCAGCGAAGCCCTTTGTCGTAGACCAGCCCAGGGGGGATCATGAAAGTCCGCAACTTCAGCCTCTTGTTGTCGCTCTTCGCGTTCACCGGCATGCTCGCAGCTTGCGCCGAGACCCAGCCGGCTGCCACACCTTCGACGCCCAAGAGCGCCTACGGCACCCAAACCGGTGGCGTGACCGCCTGTACGGTCGATGCCGAGTGCGCCGACACCAAGACCTGCACCCTCGATAAGTGCGTGGCCAACGCTTGCACCAACACGCCAGACCCGGACAAGCCAGGCTGCTGCGATGACGCGAGCGACTGCAACGACAATAAGTTCTGCACAGCGGACACTTGCGTGGCCAACCTCTGCGTCCATGACGACAGCCTGGCCGCCGACGATTGCTGCGATGCCGCCAGCGATTGCAGCGACGGTGTGGGGTGCACGCTCGACACCTGCACGATCGCCAGCCATTCCTGCGCGTTCAGCGACGATCCGTGCGGCCCGACGTTGACGCTGACCGCACCCGCGCCCGGAACGCAGGTTCAGTTGGCGACAAACCTCGGCGAGGGCAGCGTCGATTTCGCCTTCAAGGTCACCAAGTTCACGATGGGTCAGGTGCGCTGCTATCGCGACGGTAACCTGGTCGGCTCGTCGGCCAGTTCGCCCTTCACGTTCAGCGGACTGACCAAGGGCGTCCACACCCTGTCGTGCGTGCTGGCACAGGACGACGGCACCGAGCTGACCGAGCCCGATGCGCGCGCGCTGGTGCGCGTCGTGGCCATCGCGCCGTGTGATGCTCCCGCAGATTGCACTGACACATCGGCTTGTTCCGACCAGGACTGCCAAGCAGGCAAGTGCGTGTACACGGTCAATTCCGCGTGCTGTTCCGGGTCTTTCGATTGCGCCGCGACAGAGCAGTGCTTGGATTCGGGCGCCAGCCAGGCCAAGTGCTCGCTCTGCGCCCTCGACATCGACTGCGATGACGGCGACACGTGCACCACCAACACCTGCGACCTGACCGGCGCCAAGGGCAAGTGCACGTTCACCAAGACGAACAATGAGTGCTGCACCAAGGCGGACGATCCCTGCGACGACGGCAAGCCATGCACGGCGGACAGCTGCAACACGGGCGCAAGTCTGTGCGTGCACGCGCTCATCGAAGGCGTGTGCTGCGACGCCAGCCAGTGCGACGACGGCGACAGCTGCACCAAGGACGAATGCACGGACGCCAAGTGCGCGCACAGTGCCGACTCCCTCAAGCCGGACTGCTGCAGCGTCGGCACCAACACCGCCTGCAATGACGCCAATGTGTGCACCATTGACGCTTGCGATGTCGCGAAGACCGGCTACACGGCGTGCAGTCACACGGCCGACCCGGCCAATCCAGGGTGCTGCAACCCGCCACAGACGGTCTGCGACGACGGCGAGCCCTGCACCCAGGACGAGTGTGTCGAGTTCCAATGTCAGTTCAACGCCATCGATCTGTGCTGCACGGTGACAGCCGAATGCGACGACAGCAATGTCTGCACGAATGACAGCTGCAACGGCACTGCCAACAAGTGCGTCAACGCGCCCATCGCCGGGTGCTGCAATGCCAACGCGGACTGCAACGACGGCAAGTCGTGCACCACGGATGTCTGCGACACGGGCGCCCACACCTGCACGAACACCGCCGCAGCGAACTGCTGTGACGACGCGTCCGAGTGCGATGATGGCAACCTGTGCACGATCAATGCGTGCATCAACAACCAATGCGTGTTCGGCTCGAACTCGTTGCTGGGCAGTTGCTGTGTGAATGCGGGCGACTGCGAAGATGACAACTCGTGCACGACCGATGCATGCACCGCAAACCAATGCGAGCACACCAGCATCGGTGCCGAGTGCATTCCCGATCCAGTGGCGCCCAAGCTGCTGCTGTGCCCGGTCAACCAGACGGTGGCGGCGCTCACCACCAGCATCCTGCCCATCAAGGCCAAGGAGGTGAATGCGCTCAAGACGGTGACCTTCGAGCTGCTGGCGGCGCCGTCGTACGTGACGCTGCCGCAGGCGACCTGGTCCTCGACAGGCGCGGTCTATGTGTCGGGACTGACGATCGCCCCTGCTTCCGGCAACGATGCCGGCACGGCACCCGTGTCCATCAAGATCAGCAACGGCACGTTGTCGGTGCAGTGCGACTTTGAGGTGACGGTGACGGCGACGGGTGGCTACTTGATTTGGAAGCCGAGCGAAGTGCCGCCCTCTGGCGCCGCGGCGCTGCTGGCTGCGATCCAGAAGACGGGCGTTGTTGCTCAAATCACTGAAGATCTGAGCCTGTACCCGGATCTGACTGTGTTCAAGGCCGTCTTCGTGACACTCGGCGTGTACGGCAGTGGCACACCCTTCCACTTCCTGAACGCCAGCGAAGTCGACACGTTGGGCGCGTACCTGGGCCAGAACGGTCGCCTCTACATCGAAGGCGGCGACACATGGTTCGATCAGAGCAACGGCATGGCCGGCGCCTTCGGCATCACGCCGCTCGCCGCGGTGACCGCCGACGTCAGCGGCAAGGTCCTGGGACCACTGGTCTACTCCGACGCGAGCGTGACGCCGGCGGTGCCGTATCAGGTGGCGTACGACCAGACCGACACGCTCCATGTGTACAACAATGACAACGATGTCATAGCAGCCGTGAACCAGCCGACCAACAAGGCCCTGCTGAGCAATGGCAGCGAAGTCATGATGGTCGCACACGATGGCGGCGGCTATCGGACGATCGGATCTTCGGTGATGTTCGGCGGAATCAAGTCCGGCGTGGACACGGTCGACGCGGTGATGGTCCGCATCCTGTACTTCTTCGAGCATGGTTTCGCCGCGAACTAGCCCGCCTGGCCGGAGGCGCGGCGCCACTGTATTGTCGCCTGGCGTAGACCGCGCCCTCATGCTCGCGATCCAACCTCATGAGGTTTCGATGAATATGCGAATCCACTGCAAGTTCGTGTTGCTGGTTGCCTGTGGACTGGCCACTGGCTGCCTTGGGTCGCCCACAGCGACATCCTCGACCACGCAGGATGTCCAAGAGGCTGAAGACACCGCCACCCCCGCCGATGTGCCGCCATCTGGCGACGCGCCGGTCGCCGCAGACACGGTCGCTGCCAAGGACGTGGCGCCGGATGTGGCCGCACCCAAGGATACGACCGTGACACCCGACGTCGCGACGCCGGCGGATGTGGTCCAGCCGGCGGACGTGCCCGTCGCGAAGGACACGGCCGTTACGCCCGATGTCGTGCAACCGGCGGACGTTGCAGCGGACGCGGGCAAGCCGCTGCCGCTGCCGGCCTGCGCCCAGGGCAACTGCGCGAACTGCAAGACGACGTGCCCGAACGCGGCGGTCTGCAGCCCGGACAAGCAAACGTACTACAACGACTGCGACGCCATCTGCACGCTGAAACTGGACAAGGCGTTGGACTCGACCTGGACCCTGCAGGCGTGCCCGAGCTGCGGGCAGTGCAGCTTCGCCGACAAGCCCGAGCCGGGCTTTGGCACCGATCCGACGGCTGGCTATTGTGCGACGCTGGCGAGCGGCGCCAAGGTCACGGTGTCGATGGAGTGCGAGGCCAAGTGCCTGGAGGGCTTCGTCAGCGTCGCGCCGGGGGCCTGCAAGAGCAAGTGTTCGCAGCCGACGGCCACCGGCGGGGCAGGCTGCAACTTCACGAAGTACTTGCCGGTTTGCGCCAAGGAGGACGGCAAGACCTACGCGAGCGTGTGCACGATGAACGCATGCGACGTTGCTGGCTGCTACCCCATCGGATCGACTACCAAGTCAGCAGGTTGCGTGGCCAAAGCGATGACCAAGGAGTGTGACGGCGAGTGCTTCGACGCGGCCAAGACGCCGTCGTGCACGGGCGGCTGTGATCCGGTCTGCGCCATTACCAAAGCGGGCAAAGGCCAGCCGTTCCGCAATGCGTGCTTGGCCAAGGCCGCGGGCGCCGCTGTGGCCAGTTGCGACGGCATCAGCGCCACGGCAGCGGACGTGTGCTCGGCGCAGCTCTACAAGGGCAAGGGATGCTGCGAGGACGTGGATTATGCCGTTCTCAAGCCGATTTGCGCCGCACAGACAGTCAATGGCGTCGAGAGTTGGATCACGTTCCGCAGCGCGTCCGAGTACGCGTGTCTGACGGCAGGGCAGACGGGCTGGACGCAGCAGTACCAGGGGCCGTGCATCTGCAAGTGCCCGAACACGTCGGTGCCCGTGTGCGGCGAGGACGGCTTGACCTACATGAACGACTGCCAGGCCAAGTGCTACAATCCAGGCACGTTCACGACCAAGCCGGGTGCCTGCAAGTAGGCGACACGCCTGCAGAACTGCCCTGGCGCCACCGGCTCGCGGGGCGGACGTCCGACGTGCTCCGGCGACAGGTTCCTACGGCGCGTCGCGCCCTTCGGCGACTTTCTCCACGGTCAGGTTCAGCTCTTCCCAACCCTTGATGCCGTCGGGCATGATCCACACGTTGGTGTAGCCGAGCGCAAGGGCAGCTTTGGCCGCTTCGTGGCAGGCCAGGCACTTGGGACCGCCGCAGTAGAACACCAGCATCGCGTCCTTGTTGGGCGGCAAGGCGTCGGCTTTCACTGCGTCCTTGGCCATCAGGACGGCGCCGGGAACGTGGCCTTTCGCGTAGCGCTGCGCAGAGTTGTTGTCGAAGATGTAGATGGGCGCCGCACCTTGGCGTTTCTGGTCGACGCTCTTGGCATCGATGCGCCGGAACGGCTCTTGCTCACTCGCCGCGGTCGCGGGCTTGTCGCAGCATTCCTTGTGGGCGGCGCCGCAAGCGGACAAAGCGAAGGCAGAAACAACGGAAGTGCAAAGGGCTAGCCGGTTGAGATTCACGGGAACTCCTGGGGCGCAAAGGGCGCAGTTGGGGGTCAACAACCTGGAGCCATGTGGCATTCCCGTCAAGGCTTGCGGCGCAATCTGCTGACAATCCGGTCGGCCACGACGTAGAACGCCGGCACCACCAGCAGGCTCAGCGCCGTCGAGACGATCAGGCCACCGATGACGGCGATCGCCATAGGCGCGCGCACTTCCGTTCCAGGGCCGAGCGCCAGCGCCGACGGTAGCGCGGCCATCAGCGTCGCTGTCGAGGTCATGAGGATCGGGCGCAGGCGGATGGGCCCGGCCTGCTGCATCGCCTCCAGGGCGCCCACCCCTTGGGCGCGAATCTGGTTGGCACAATCCACGAGCAGAATCGAGTTCTTCTTGACGATGCCCATGAGCAGCAACAAACCGATCATGCTGAAGATATTCAAAGTCTTGCCCGCCAGGAACAAGGCAAAGGCCGCGCCCGCCACCGACAGCGGCAGAATGGTGAGCACGGTCACTGGATGCAGGAAGGAGTTGAATTGTGCCCCGAGTACCATGTACGCGACAAGAATGCCTAATGCCAAGGCGAACAATAGACTGGACATCGATTCGCGGAAGGCGACACTGGCGCCGCCCATCACGATGCGCGCACCGGCGGGCAGTGTCGTGCTCAGTGCCTCGACCTGCGCAATGGCTTCGTCCTGGGCGTGGCCGGGCGCGATGTTGCCGTAGATGCTGATGGCGCGCTCGCGGTCGCGGCGGGTGATGGCCTGCAAGGCGGGCTTCTCCTCCTGCTTGACGAGCGAGGCCAGCGGCACCAATTGCCCTGATGAGTTGCGCACTTGCAGTCGAGACAGACTTTCCGGCCGGGTGCGCTGCGCTGCCACCAACCGCAGCCGCGTGTCGATGCGCCGCCCGCCCGTGCTGTACTTGCCGATCTTCACGCCGCCCACCAAAGCATGAATCGTATTCGCCACTTGTTCGACAGACACCCCGACATCGGCACAGCGCGCGCGATCGGGCGTGATGCGCAACTCCGGCATTCCCAGTTGGTAATCCGTGTCCAGGTCGACGATCACGCCCGCCGCCGCCAGCTTGCGCATGAGATCCTGGCTGACCGAGATGAGTTGCTTCCAGTCCGAGCCGCGCACGGAAAACTCAATCGGGAAGCCTCGTTGTGCGGTAAATCCCGACTGCGACAGGTCCATGGGGATGGCCTTCAAGCCGGGAATCGCGCCCAGTTCCTTGCGCAAAAGGCTAATGAATCCTGCCTGGTTGAGCTTGCGCTGCTCGGGCGGCACCAGCGTGACGAACATCATGCCGCCGTTGACGCCCGCCCCGCCAAAGCCGCCGATGACGCCAAAAGTGCGGAGGATCTCTGGGCGCGACATCAGGAAGGTCTCCGCTTTTCTTGCCGTCTTGTTCGTCTCTTCCAGGCTCGAGCCCACCGCGGTCTGCAGGCGAATCATGATGCGACTTTGGTCTTGAGACGGGACGAACTCGGCCTTGAGCGCCTTGAACGTGGCAACCGACCCGTACATCAGCCCGCAAGCCAGCAAGAGTACGAGCAAAGGGTGGCGCAGCCCCAGGCGCAGCGCGCGGGCGTAGCCGTGCTGCAGGCGGCCAAAGCCACGATCGACGATGCGACCGAGCCAGGAGCGGTCTTCGCGGGTAGTTTTGAGGAGTTGAGCGCAGCGTGCCGGCGCCAGTGTAATGGCTTCCAGGTAGGACAGCGCGACGGCGATGGACAGGGTGATACCGAATTGCAGGAAGAACTTGCCGATGATTCCTTCCATGAATACAACAGGCAAGAAGATGGCGATGACGGCGATGGTGGCGGCCAGCGCAGCGAACGTGATTTCGCGGGTGCCGGCGCGTGCGGCAGTGAGGCGATCGGCGCCGTCCTCGGCGTGGCGGAAGATGTTTTCCATCACCATGATGGCGTCATCGACGACGATGCCGACCGCCAGCGACATCGCAAGTAAACTGAAGGTGTTCAGGGTAAAGCCGAGAAAGTGGATGCAGGCCAGCGTGCCGAGCAGCGACATGGGAATCGCCAGGACGACATTGAGCGTGCTCGACAAAGAACCGAGGAACATCCAGCACACGAGCGCGGTGAGGCAGACGGCCAGGAGCAATTCGAACTCGACTTCGTGCACGGATTCTTCTACGAAAACAGAGGAGTCAAAGTTCACGCCCAGCTTCATGCCGGGCGGCAGGGTCTTGGCGATGTCGGCCATCACTGCGCGCACGCCTTGGGCGACGGCGACGGTGTTGGCGCCGCGTTGCTTCTTGATTCCGAGACCTTGGGCTGGCTCGCCGTTGACGCGCGCCAGACGCCGCACGTCCTCGAAACCGTCTTCGACCAGCGCCACGTCCTTCAAGTAGACGGTCGAACCCTGCGACTGACGCACGACGATCTTGCGGAAGGATTCGAGATCCAGCGCCTCGCCCAGCACGCGCACGTCCACTTCGCGGCCGGTGGCTTCCAGCCGGCCCGCTGGCAACTCCACATGTTCTCGCTGCAAAGCCGCGCTGACGTCGCCGACCGTCAGGTTGCGTTCGTCGAGCGCCGCGGCGTCGACCCAGATGCGCACGTTGCGCTCCAACATGCCGCCCATCATGATCTCGCCGACGCCGGACACGGTCTGCAGCTTCTCGCCGACACGGTAGCGCGCGTAATCGCTCAGCATCTGCTGCGGAAACGGGCCCGAGAGACCCACCCACAGAATCGGCTGATCCTCGGGATTGGTCTTGGAGATGATCGGCGGATCGATGTCGCGCGGCAGTCGCAATTGTGCTTGCGAGACCTTGGTTTGCACGTCCTGCAGCGCCACGTCGACTTTGCGCGCCAGATCCAGCTCGACCGTCACCGTGGCCGAGCCCTGGCGCGCCACGGAGGTCAGCGACTTGACGCCTTCGACCTGCACGAGCGCCTCTTCGAGGAACTCAACGACATCGTTCTCCATCACCTCGGGCGCGGCACCTTCGCGGTTGACCGTGACATTGATGGTGGGGAAATCGACGTCGGGAAACTGGCTGATGCCGATGCGCTGACCGGCCACGAGGCCAAAGACGATCAGCGAGGCCATGATCATCCAGGCCAGGACCGGTTTGCGGATGCAGATCTCGGTGAGGTTCACGGCTTGCCCACCGTGGCGGCGATCCGCACCGCTGCGCCTTCGCGCAGCGCCTCGGCGCCGACGATGACCAGGGATTCGCCGGGTTGCACGCCGGAGCGGACTTCGACCTGACCGTCCTCGGTGCGCATGCCCAGCGTCAGCACGCGTTCGCGCGCCTTGCCGGCCTCGATCACGAATGCCAGAAAGCCCTTCTCGCTGGGACGCACCGCCGTCAGCGGGATGACCGGAGCAGGGGCGGGCGCACCGATAGGCACCGTCACTTCGGCAAAACTCCCTGGCCGCAGAGCGGGATCCGGTTGATCGATGCGTGCCGCCGCGGCCACCATGCGCGATGTTTCGTCGGCAGATTGCGCCACATGGATGATCGTGGCCTCGTAGTCGCCTTTGACGCCGTGCACGGTGAAATGCGCTTTGATGCCAGGGCCAAGGCGCGCCGCATCCTGCTGCGCCACCTTGAAGCGCAGCATGAGCGGCTCGCGCTGCACCAACGTCGCGAGCACCGCCCCGAGTTGGACGTACTGCCCAGCATGCACCGGCCGCGTCTGCACCACACCCGCCACGCCCGCCCGCACGCGCGCATCGCGCAGGTTGAGTTCTGCCAGCGAGACAGCGACTTTCGCCTGCGCCAGATCGGCCTCCAGCGTCGCGACCTTGGTGCGGTAGACATCGACCTCTTCGGCCGCGGCGATGCCCTCCTGCCCGAGTTTCTGTCGGCGCTGCAGGCTCTTGCGGGCGTCGTCGCGGGCGGCGATGGCACGTTGGACATTGGCGTGTGCCGAGTCCAGGGCCAGTTGAAAGCGCCTCGGCTCGATCTCGACCAGCACCTGATCGGCCGCGACCGTATCGCCTTCCGTGAAGTACACCGCCTCGACGGCGCCCACGACGCGGGCTGTGACTTGGATCTCGTCGTAGGCCTGCACGGATCCGACCGCGCTGACACTGTAGATGACGCTGCGCAAGGCAACCGGCGCGACTTCGACGGCAAAGGCCAATGGGCCCTTCTTTTCACTGCCAGCGCCTTTGGTTGCGGCGTCGCCAGGGTGGCCCGCGCAACTGGCACAGGCCAGCGACCAGCACAGCAGGGCGAACGAGGTGCGGCGGCAGGGCATGGCGCGGGTCTCCGACGTGACAGAAGCGGGCTGCTCACTCAGCGCTGCGCACCCTGCCAAAGCCGGCCGGTAGCGTCAACTTGGCTGGGAACGTGGCTTGGCGGCGTCAGAATGAAGGTGCGCCCTTGCGCCGCTGCCGCGCCGTCCTACACTCCTGGCGCACCTCGGCACCGATGAGACAGGGAGCGTGGATGGGCGGCGTCAATCCGTATATCGGCCAATCTCAAGTACGGCCCGCCAGGCTGCCGTTTCGCATCGTCGTGCGCGGGGTTGCCGAGCCGATCGATGTCAAGCCGGAGGAATTGCCGTGCGGGCGCGATGGGCTGCCGGGGTCGCTGCTCGACATCTTGCTGCACCATGGTGTGGCCGTGGATCACGCTTGCGGCGGTGTTGCGGCCTGTTCGACCTGCCATGTGATCGTGCGCAAGGGTCTTGGCAGTTGCAGTCCGGCGCAGGAGGCCGAAGAGGACATGCTCGACACGGCGCCGGGTCTGACACCGCAGTCGCGCCTGGCTTGCCAGTGCGTGCCAGATGGCAGCAGCGAAGTCGAGGTCGAGGTGCCGAGCTGGAACCGGAATTATGCAAGAGACACAGACACCTAGCCATCGTGCCGCGTGCCGTCGCCCGCCCATGATCGCTACGCTTGTCTCAAATTGATACAGTCACACGCTGCGCCGCCCAGCGAGGCTTCGGTCAGCCGTTCAGCCGCCCCTTGAGCACGGGCGAGGCCTTGAACGTCAGCACGCGGCGCGCCGAGATCTCGATCGGCTCTTTTGTCTGCGGGTTGCGCCCCATGCGCGCCCTCTTCTCATGCACGGCGAAGTTGCCGAAGCCCGAAATCTTGACGTCCTCCTGCGCGGCGACCGCCTCCTTGAGCGACTCGAACACCAATTCGACCACCTTGGCCGCCTCAGCTTTCGAATAGCCGTTGAGTTTGCCGTACACGATCTCGACGATGTCTGCCTTGGTCATGGCTCTTGTCCTTTGTTGCTTCAGGGCCGCCAGAGCGGACCTGCCAGGGGTCGCAGGGGCGAGGCGCCCCCAACATGGTTGCTGCCTAGCGCTTGTTGTCGACGCGATTCTTGAGTTCCAGGCCGACCTTGAAGAACGGCGTGCGCTTGGCCGCGACGGGTACCGCGGCGCCGGTCTTGGGGTTGCGGCCCGTGTAGCCCGGGTAGCGGCGCATGGTGAAGTTGCCGAAGTTGCGAATTTCGATGCGCTCGTTCTTGTTCATGGCTTCGACCATCTGCGCGAAGATGGCGTTGACGACGGCGCCGGCTTTGTCCTTGGTCAGGGTAGCGCGCTGCGCCACGAGATCGATGAGGTCGGACTTGGTCATGGGGTTTGCCTCGGGTTCGTGTGGGGCGCCTGCCGGGATTCGCTGCGAGTCTGCAACGCATCCAGGTACTTGAACACCCGTTGGTCTGTGGGTCTCGCGGTGCTGCCGGCCGGGCGCGCCGGTTGGCAGACTTCGAGACCAATGCACAAGAGTGGCCATTCGCGGAACTTCCGCAGACCACAGCAGCGGCAAGCTACGCCGGCCCAAGATCGCGGTCAAGCCGGTTCTCGTTGGTTCCAGGTAGAAAGTGCAGGAGGCGCGCCGCCGCACCTACGACCCCTCGCGTGGGAGCAAGAGTTCTGGTCAGCACTGCAGAATCGCCGTTGACGCGTGCGAAGACCTCCAGTATGTTTACAGCTTGCGGATCGGCTGGCTTGGGCGCCCGCAAGCACACGCTCCGGGGGGATACATGCGCAAGGGATCATGGGCGGGCGCCCTGGTTGGGCTGCTGTTCGCTATCGGCAGTTGCGGCAACGCCGCCAACGGGCCGGAAGAGGGCATGGACATCGCCGGCAGTGCGGTGGATGCCCTGCTCGATGCGGCGTTGGATGGTCCGCACGATGGCCCGGCAGGCGCCTCGGACGGTGCGGTCGAGACGCTCCTGACAGACGCGCCGATCACCGAGACGCTGATTGTCGATGCGCCGGTCACGGACGCCAAGAAGCCTCTGGACGGCATCGGGCCGGAGGTGGATGGCGCCGGTGAGGAATTTCCCGTGGTCGAATGCAGTTGCGGCGACGGCACTTGCATCGCGGACTGCGGCGAAACGGCGACGACCTGTCCTGCCGACTGCAATCCGTGCGGCAATGGCATCTGCGAAGCCGGCGAAGGACCCAAGAGCTGCAAGGTCGACTGCTGCGGCGAGTGCGGCGACGGCAAGTGCAAAGGCTATGACTGCGGCGAATCGCCCGAAATCTGCCCGAAAGACTGCGGCACAGCCTGCGGCAACAAGGTGTGCGACAAGGGTGAGTCTCCTGCAACATGCGCTGAAGACTGTACATTCCAAGTCTGTGGCAACGGCGTGTGCGAGCCAGCTGACGGTGGTCCGGACAAGTGCCCACAGGACTGCTCGGCGTCATGCGGCGACGCAAAGTGCGACAAGGGCGAAGACTTTCTAGCCTGCCCGGTCGATTGCGGCTACTGCGGCGACGGCTTTTGCGTCTCGGGTCTGGGCGAGGACGGCGTCAGCTGCGTTGCCGACTGCAAAGCCAGCGAATGTAATCCAGATTTGCCCGGTGGCGTGACGGAGTGCGATGACCAGAATCCGTGCACGGTCGACCAATGCTCGCCGTCCGGGGTGTGCCTGCATCCATCGTCCAACGGCGGCGCGTGCGACGACGGCAGCGCGTGCACCATCGGCGATCACTGCAGCATGTCGGCGTGTTTGCACACCAACCTGCTCGACTGCGACGACGGCAATCCGTGCACGGCGGACAAGTGCGACCCGTCGACGGGCTGCTTCCACGCGCCGCAATCCTGGGCCTGCAACGATGGCAACGCCTGCACGGTCGGCGACGTGTGCAAGGACGAAGTGTGCGCCGGCGGCGCCGCGCTCGACTGTGAGGACGGCAATCCGTGCACGCAAGACGGCTGCGAGCCGGCGAGCGGCTGCACGATGACCGAAGTCGAAGGCGCGTGCACCGATGGCAATCCCTGCACCATCAGCGATTTGTGCGCGGCCGGTGCGTGCGTTGGTGGCGCAGCCATCGACTGCGACGACGGCAACCCTTGCACCAGCGATGTGTGCAGCACGGACGCCGGATGCACGCACAAAGCCGCGCTCGGCGCCTGCGAAGACGGCAATGCTTGCACGACCGAGGACGCGTGCGCGGGCGGCGTCTGCACTGCGGGCAAGTTCCTCGCCTGCAATGACGAAAATCCATGCACATCAGATAGTTGCGATCCGAAGAGTGGATGCCTGCACAAGTTCACCGGCGGCGCTTGCGATGACGGCAACGCCTGCACCGTGGGCGATGGCTGCAAGCAGGGCGGCTGCGCGGGCGGCGCGAACTTGGCTTGCGACGACGGCAATCCCTGCACGACGGACGGCTGTGACATGGCGCTGGGCTGCACGGTCACGATGGCCGACGGCGCACCTTGCTCGGACGGCGACATCTGCACGGGCGGCGACGCTTGCCAGGACGGCGCGTGCGTCGCGGGCACCGGCCTTGGCTGCGACGACGGCAATCCGTGCACTGCGGACGGCTGCAGCGGGGCAAGTGGTTGTACACACAAGGCGATCGGCGGATCCTGCGAGGACGGCAATTCGTGCACGAGCGGTGATGTCTGCATGAACGCCGTGTGCACGCCGGGTTCGGGCGTCGATTGCTCAGACGGCAACGCGTGCACCATCGATCAGTGCGATGCCGCTGGCGGCTGTCACCACAGCAACGCGGTGGGCGCCTGCACAGACGGTGACGCCTGCACGGTCAGCGATGTCTGCAAGGACGGCAGTTGCGTCGCGGGCGGCGGGCTCGATTGCTCCGACGGCAATGTGTGCTCCGATGATTCCTGCAACGCGGCAAGCGGTTGCGTGCACATGGCTGGCGAGGCGACCTGCACCGATGGCAATGCCTGCACGCTCGGCGACACCTGCCAGAACGGCGGTTGCGTACCGGGCGTGGGCGCCGCATGCGACGACGGCAACCCGTGCAGCACGGATTTCTGCGACCAGAAGGGCGGTTGCGGGCACAAGCCGGCAACGGCCGCCTGCGATGACGGCAACGCGTGCACCGTCGGCGATGTGTGCAAACTCGGCAACTGTGAAGGCGGATCGGTGCTCGACTGCAGCGACGGCAACGCGTGTACCCAAGACGCCTGCTGGCCGGCGCAAGGCTGCACGGCAACGGTCGCTGATGATCTGGGCTGCAGCGATGGCGATGTCTGCACGCAAAATGACCTTTGCAAGAACGGTAGTTGTGCATCGGGAGCCGTGCTGGGCTGCGACGACGGCAATCCCTGCACTTTGGACGGCTGCAGCGCCGCGGCCGGTTGCATGCATCAGGCGGCGCAAGGCGATTGCGAGGACGGCAACGCGTGCACCCAAGGCGACACCTGCGTCAATGCCTTCTGCAATCCAGGCTTGCCCATCGACTGCTCGGACGGCAACCCGTGCACCATCGATGCGTGCGGCGCCAAGAGCGGCTGCGGCCATTCGGATGCCTCGGGACCGTGCAACGACGACAACCTGTGCACGACCGGCGATGCGTGCCAAAGCGGCGTCTGCGTCGGCCAGGGCGTGGTGGACTGCCAGGACGGCAATCCCTGCACGGATGATGCTTGCACGTTGGAGAGCGGCTGCGTGCACCTCGCCAACGCAGCGACGTGCACTGATGGCAGCGTCTGCACGCTGAGCGACGTCTGCCAGAACGGCGCGTGTCATGGAGGATCCCAGAAGGACTGCGACGACTTCAACTCGTGCACGAGCGATCTGTGCGATGGCAAGGTGGGCTGCGTGCCCAAGCCGACGGCGGGTGCTTGCGACGACGGCAACGCGTGTACGGTCGGCGACACCTGCAAGCTCGGCGCGTGCGCCGGGGGCACTGCGCTCTACTGCGACGATGGCAACGGTTGCACGGCGGATGCTTGCGATGCGGCCATGGGTTGCACGGCGACGGCGGCAGATGGCGTAGCGTGTTCCGACGGCAATGTCTGCACGCAGGACGACAGTTGCCTTGGCGGCGCGTGCGGCGGCGGCGGCGCCATCGGCTGCGATGATGGCAACCCTTGTACGTTCGATGGCTGCAATGGCCAGGCCGGTTGCACGCACGGCGCCGCGCCGGGAACTTGCGATGACGGCAATCCGTGCACGGCTGGCGACGTGTGCTGGAACGCCGTGTGCACGGGCGGTTCCGGGCTCGATTGCGCCGACGGCAATCCGTGCACCATCGATTCCTGCACGTCGACGGGCGGTTGTACGCACAGCGACAGCCTCGGACCGTGCAACGACGGCAACGCTTGCAGCATCGGCGAGACGTGCCAGGGCGGCGGTTGCGGCGGCGGCAAGGCCCTGAACTGCGACGACGGCAACCCGTGCATCGATGACGACTGCGAGTCGGCCATCGGTTGCGTGCACCTCGCCAACAACGCGACTTGTACGGACAACAACGCGTGCACATCGGGCGATGGCTGCTTCTCGGGCACCTGCGTCGCGGGCGCCAGCCTCGGCTGCGACGACGGCAATGCGTGCACGACAGATAGCTGCGACCCGACGGGTGGCTGCGCACACAAGGCCTGGGCATCTGCTTGCGATGACGGCAATGCGTGCACGGTCGGCGATGTCTGCAAGGCCGGACAATGCGGCGGCGGAGCTGCGCGCGATTGCGACGACGTCAATCCCTGCACGAGCGATGCTTGTGATCCGGCAACAGGTTGTGCGTCGGTGGCGGTTGATGGCGGTGCATGCTCGGACGGCGACGTCTGCTCGGCTGGCGACACATGCCAGGGCGGCGCGTGCATCGGCGGCGGCGGCCTCGGCTGCGACGACGGCAACCCTTGCACAGACGATGGCTGCAACGCGACGGCTGGGTGCACGCACAAAGCCGCGACCGGCTCATGCGACGACGGCAATGCGTGCTCGGTCGGCGATGTCTGCCAGAATGCCGTGTGCACGCCGGGACCTGCGATGGGCTGCGACGACGGACAGCCTTGCACGACGGACAGTTGCGCAAGTTCGACCGGTTGCCTGCATGCGCCGGTGACGGGCGGCGCGTGTTCGGACGGCGACTTGTGCACCACGGCGGACGCTTGCGCAGCCGGCAAGTGCGTAGGTTCGGGCCAGAGCGACTGCCAGGACGGCAATCCCTGTACCGACGATGCTTGTGATTCGGCAAGCGGTTGTGCCCATCTGGCCAACGCGGCGACCTGCACGGACAACAACGCGTGCACGGCGGGCGACGGTTGTCAGAACGGTGCGTGCGTGCCGGGCGTCGCGGCCGGATGCGACGACGCCAACCCGTGCACGGCGGATTTGTGCGACGCGGTGGCGGGTTGCCTGCACAAGCCAGCAACGGCGGCATGCGACGACGGCAATGGCTGCACGGTCGGTGACTTGTGCAAAGGCGGGCTTTGCGCGGGCGGGGCGCCGCGCAGCTGCGAAGATGGCAATCCATGTACGACAGACAGTTGCGTCGCGGCGACCGGCTGCGTTGCGGTGAACGCCGACGGCGCGGCGTGCTCGGACGGCGACATCTGCACGGCGGGCGACGCATGCCAGAACGGCGCGTGCAAGGGCGGCGCCGACCTGGACTGCGACGACGGCAATCCGTGTACGGCTGAAGGCTGCGATGGTCAGATCGGCTGCACGCATGGCGCCATCACCGGGGCGTGCGAAGACGGAAGCTCGTGCACCAAGAATGATTTTTGCGCCAACGCCGTGTGCACGCCGGGCCCGGGCGTCGATTGCTCGGACGGCAACGCGTGCACGCTCGACAATTGCACCGCACAAGGCGGTTGCACCAACACGCCGGCCAGCGCCGCGTGCACCGACGGCAACGCGTGCACGATTGGCGATGCGTGTCAGGGCGGCAACTGCATCTCGGGCGGCCAGCTCGCGTGCAGCGATGGCAATCCGTGCACGGATGATTCGTGTGCACAAGCAAGCGGTTGTGTGCACATGGCGAACGGGGCGACCTGCACCGACGGCAACAGCTGCACCAGTGGCGATGCCTGCCTGGGCGGTTCGTGCGCTGCCGGCGCCGCGGCGAACTGCGATGACACGAATCCTTGCTCGGCGGATAGTTGTGACGCGGTGGCCGGATGCCAGCACAAGGCCACCAGCGGCGCGTGCGACGACGGCAATGCCTGCACCGTCGGCGATGTCTGCAACGCGATGGCCTGCAGCGGCGGCGCGGCGGCTGGCTGCGACGACGGCAACGTTTGCACCACGGATAGCTGCGACACGGCGGCCGGTTGCCAGTCGAACGCGGTCGCGGGCGGCGCGTGTTCGGATGGCAATTTGTGTACGCAGGGCGACACTTGCCAGAGCGGGCAATGCCAGCCGGGCGGCGCGCTCAGCTGCGACGACGGCAATCCCTGCACCATCGATGCGTGCAGCAGCCAGACCGGATGCTCGCACACGGCCGCGACCGGTTCGTGCGACGACGGCAACGCGTGCACCAGCGGCGACACATGCGCCAACTCGGTGTGCACGCCGGGAACGACGGCGGACTGCAGCGACAGCAACCCTTGCACACTCGACAATTGCGACGCCAAGCAAGGTTGCCTGCACGCGGCGACGACCGGCGGCTGCACCGACAACAACGCGTGCACCATCGGTGATGCGTGCAGCAACAGCGTGTGCGTATCCGGCAGCGGTCTCAACTGCAACGACGGCAATCCTTGCACAGACGATACGTGTTCATCGGCGAGCGGTTGCGTACACATGGCCAACGCCGCGACCTGCACCGACGGCAATGCGTGCACCAGCGGCGACACTTGCCAGGGCGGCAGTTGCGCTGCGGGCGTGACGAGCGGTTGCGACGATGATAATCCATGCACTTCAGATAGTTGCGATGCGATCGGCGGTTGCACGCACAAGGCGACGGCGTCGGCGTGCGATGACGGCAACGCGTGCACCATCGGCGACGTGTGCCAGAGCGGCGGCTGCACGGCGGGTGCGGCGCGCAGCTGCGATGACGGCAATCCTTGCACTACGGACAGTTGCGCGAGCACCACCGGCTGCTGGTCGGTCGGTGTCACGGGCGGCGCGTGTTCGGACGGCAACATCTGCACGGCAGGCGACGCGTGTCAGGCCGGGGACTGCAAGTCCGGAACGGCGCTCGGTTGCGACGATGGCAATCCGTGCACGACGGACGGCTGCAGCGCGCTGTCGGGCTGCACGCACCAGGCGTTGAGCGGCGCGTGCGAGGACGGCAACGCCTGTACTTCCGGCGACGCGTGCGCCAATTCCGTGTGCACGCCGGGCACGGGCCTGGATTGCCAGGACGGCAACAACTGCACGCTGGATAACTGCGACGCGGCAGGCGGTTGCACGCACACGCCGACCGGCGGCGCTTGCACGGACAACGACGCTTGCACCGCGGGCGATGTCTGCAAGAACAGCCTGTGCACACCGGGTCCTTCGCTCGGCTGCAACGACGGCAACCCGTGCACAGACGATTCGTGCAATTCTGCCAGCGGTTGCGTGCACATGGCCAACACCGCGGCGTGCACCGACGGCAACGCGTGCAGCGATCCGGATGCGTGCATCGGCGGCAGTTGCGCGGCCGGCCCGGCTTTGGCGTGCGACGACGGCCAGCCGTGCACCATCGACAGTTGCGATGCGGTCAAGGGCTGTCAACACAAGGATTCGACGACGGCTTGCGAAGACGGCAATCCGTGCACTTTGGCCGATGTGTGCAAGGGCGGCGTGTGCACCAGCGGTCTGGCGGCCACCTGCGACGACGGCAACGTCTGCACGAGCGATCATTGTGATACGACACTGGGTTGCGTCACGGCACTGGCCACAGGCGTAGCGTGTTCGGACAACGACGTGTGCACGGCCGGCGACGCGTGCTCGGGCGGTGTGTGCGTGCCGGGCGCCCTGCCGGACTGCAACGATGGCAACCCCTGCACCACGGACGCGTGCCAGGCGCTGGTGGGCTGCACGCACACAGCTACGACGGGCAGTTGTGACGACGGCAACGCATGCACCGTGAGCGACGGCTGTTTCGGCGGCACCTGCACGGGCGGCAGCGCGCGCAATTGCGGCGACAACAATCCATGCACGGCAGATTCCTGTGTTCCGGCAACTGGCTGTGCAAATGTGCCGACCACGACGGCTTGCAGCGACGGCGACGCCTGCACGGTCGGCGATGCGTGCTCCGGCGGCACTTGCGTGCCGGGTAGTGCGCCGAATTGCGACGACGGCAATCCCTGCACCGACGATGCCTGCGCCAAGGCGACCGGCTGCACGCACCTGGCCAACGAAGCGCCGTGCTCGGACAACAACAAGTGCACGGCAGGCGATGGCTGCATGGGCGGATCGTGCATTTCGGGACCGCAGCAGACCTGCAATGACAACAATGCTTGCACGACAGATAGTTGCGATCCGGCGACGGGCTGCACCTTCCCCAGCGCGAGCGGCGTATGCAATGACGGCAACGTGTGCACGACCGTCGATGCCTGCGAGAACGGCCAGTGTGTCGGCAGCGGCAACTTGAATTGTGAGGACGGCAATCCCTGCACGACAGGCAGTTGCACTTCCGCCACCGGATGCAGCCAAGCGCCGGATGACACGGCGGCATGCAGCGACAGCAACAACTGCACGACCGGCGACCATTGCTCGGGCGGCTGGTGTGTGGCGACCGGCACCCAGAACTGCGACGACGGCTTGCCGTGCACCAGCGACGGATGCAGCGTGACCAACGGCACTTGCACGCACGACGCCGTGGCGTTGGAGGGCGCGGTCTGCTCGGACAGCAGCGTATGCACGGGCAACGACGCTTGCCACAGCGGTGTTTGCGTCGGCGGCGCGTCGGCGGACTGCTCGGACGCCAATCCGTGCACCGACGATCCGTGCGACGCCAGCACCGGTTGCGGCCACAAGCCCAACGCAGCGACGTGCAGCGACGGCAATCCGTGTACGACCGGCGATCATTGCGCTGGCGGCGCCTGCCTTGCGACCAATGCAGTCGACTGCGACGACAAAGACTCGTGCACCTCGGATTCGTGCAACACCGCGGATGGCAAGTGCGTTCATGCGACAGATGGCACGGACGGCAACGCGTGCTCGGACGGCAACCTGTGCACGACCAACGACACGTGCACTGGCGGCAAGTGCTTGGGAACGGGCAGTTTCTCTTGTGACGACGCCAATCCTTGCACGGCGGACAATTGCGCTCCGACGAGCGGCTGCGTGCATACCTCCAACTCGGCCAGTTGCACGGACGGCAATCCGTGCACGACCGGCGACATCTGCCAGGGCGGCGCCTGCGTCGCGACGTCGGTGGTCAATTGCGACGACGGCAACGCTTGCACATCAGATAGTTGCAATCTCAGCGATGGCACGTGCGCCAACGACAAGACGCTCCTGGAAGGCAAGGTCTGCAACGACGGCAACGTGTGCACGTTGACTGACCTTTGCGTGGGCGGCGCGTGCAAGGGCTCCGGGCTGCCGAGTTGCGACGACAACAACGCCTGCACAGCCGACGCTTGCGGCAGCAGCGGCTGCGTGCACATCAGCGACGACGCGCCGGCCTGCTCGGACGGCAATGCCTGCACCACGAACGATCATTGCGCCGCAGGTGCTTGCATCGGCACCAGCACTCCCTGCAATGACAACAACAACTGCACGACCGATACGTGCAACGTCGCGACCGGCAACTGCGCGTACAGCAACGTCGCCGACGGCACGATCTGCAACGATGGCAACTTGTGCACCACGACCGACAATTGCCAGAGCGGCGTGTGCACCGGCGGCAGCGGCCAGCTCAACTGCAACGACAACAACGCTTGCACGACCGACAATTGCGACAAGGCCCAGGGCGGTTGCTGGCATGGCAACGTCCAAGACGGCTCGGCGTGCGAGGACGGCAGCCTGTGCACGCAAAACGACGTGTGCAACAGCGGTTCGTGCGTCGGAACGGCGCTCGTGTGCAACGACAGCAACGCGTGCACTTCGGACACGTGCAATGCCGCGTCGGGCTGCGCCTTCACCGCGGTCGCGGGCGGCACGGCGTGCAATGACGGCAACGTGTGCACCACCGGCGATGTTTGCACGGCCAAAGTCTGCGACGGCACGGCCGTCGACGCGACCACGGTCTGCACGGACGGCAATCCCTGCACAACCGACACTTGCGACAACGTCCAAGGCGGCTGCGTGCATGCCAACGTCGCCAACGGCACGACATGCAGCGACGGCAACGCCTGCACAAGTCCGGACGCCTGCAACAGCGGCTCGTGCATCGGCACGCAGTTGGATTGCAATGACAACAACGTGTGCACGGACGACGCATGCAACCCGACCGGCTCACCTGCGGGCTGCGTGCACAACAACAATGCCAGCGCTTGCTCGGACGGCAGCTTGTGCACCATCGGCGATTCGTGCGCCAGTGGCGTGTGCAACCCGGGCAGCGCGGTCGTGTGCACGGCGCAGGATCAGTGCCACAGTGCGGGCACCTGTGATGCAGCGAGCGGGATGTGCTCGAATCCGCAGAAGGCCAGCGGCGCGACGTGCAACGACGGCAACCCGTGCACCAACTCGGATCAATGCACCAGCAGCGGCAGTTGCGGGGGCGCGGCGACGGTGTGTCAGCCGCTCGACCAGTGCCATGCGGCGGGCGTATGCAATGCTTCGACGGGGGCGTGTTCGAATCCGAGCAAGGCGGACGGCACGTCGTGCGACGACGGCAGTGCTTGCACGACGGCGGATGTCTGTTCGGGCGGTTCGTGCATCGGGTCGCAGAAGGACTGCAATGACAACAACGTGTGCACGGACGATTCGTGCAACACCACGAGCGGTTGCGTCAACACGGCCAACACCGCGGCTTGCACCGACAACAACGCGTGCACCATCGGCGATCAGTGCGCAGCCAAAGCGTGCGTCGGCGGCACGGCGGTGACGTGTACGGCGCTGGATCAGTGCCACAAGGTGGGTACTTGTGATGTGACGACGGGCGCTTGCTCGACGCCGCAGAAGAACGACGGCGTGACCTGCAATGACGGCAACGTGTGCACGGCAACCGACACCTGCCAGAGCGGCACCTGCACCGGCGCAGGCACCATCAACTGCGACGACACCAATGGTTGCACGACCGACTCATGCAATCCGGCGCAGGGCGGCTGTCAGCATAGTTACAACACCAACGGTTGCGATGACGGCAATGCGTGCACCAGCAGCGATGCGTGCTCGGGCGGCACCTGCTTGGGTTCGGCGATCAACTGCAACGACAACAATGTGTGCACCGACGATTCGTGCAATGCGGCGAGCGGTTGCGTCAACACGGCCAACACGGCGGCTTGCACGGACAACGACGCCTGCACGATCGGCGATCAGTGCGCGGCCAAGGCGTGCGTCAGCGGCACGGCGGTGACATGTACGGCGCTGGATCAGTGCCA
>Ga0172370_10002591_pt1 | contig 25938 bp, 23 predicted proteins | sample LakKiv5m_FD_114538 | JGI IMG/M metagenome (GOLD analysis project Ga0172370, IMG submission 114538) | Freshwater microbial communities from Kabuno Bay, South-Kivu, Congo - kab_022012_11.5m | ecosystem: Environmental > Aquatic > Freshwater > Lake | place: Democratic Republic of the Congo...
GATCTCCTGCAGAACGCCAAAATCTCTGCCCGACTTTCGGAGGATGATCTCTTCCAGCTCTTCCCTTTTGTATTCAACGCGCCAGCGGAAAAAATCTGCCGTCTTTCTGTCATAAGCGGGCAGTATCCTTTTCAGAAGATTGTCGTCCTTCACGTTGCACCAGGAATCAGGCACGGACAGGATCCAGTCTGCCGCCTCCTGCTCCGTGCGAAGCGGGGCAAACGGCCTTGCCGAATCGCAGACATGGGAAAGATACGGAACATCCTTCGGCTCCCAGCAGGTTTGATAGTCTTCGGTCATCCCGCCGCACGCCTTGTGATACCTTGCATCGCATATCTGCCCTTCATGAATCAGAAATACGCCCCGCGTCGCCCGGACCGCCGCTGCCGCGTTTCCTCCTGCCCTGTTGCCTGTTCCCTGATAGCGCTGACAGTGATCATCCGCACAGACATCAAAAAAATCGTGGTCCTCCCGGTCATACCAGCGGATCACCTCTTTTTCGCCATCGGCGTCGCTGTTTTCGCACCCACCCGTTTTTCCCTTGCGCTGAAGCATGGCGACGAGCCAGCTTCTCGAGGCAATGGCATGGGCGCTGAGAAACTCCGGCGGGGCCTCATCACTCATCTCCGACGAAACAACGCTTTGCAGGTACGTCTCGACGGGAAGCTCGTTTATCGCCGTTATTTTCCCATCGCCCAAAGCCAGCAGGGTCAGATCCCCTGGGAATGTCTGTCTTTCCCGCTGTTCCCAATGGAAACCGACGCCGATCGTCACCCCTTTTATCGCAAAGGTCGCATTTTTCTCCGCAAACAGTCGCAACTGCGGCGCCTTTACAATCTCTCTGCCACGCTCATCGCAAAAGACGGCATCTTTCCCCTGCGGCCTGACGATAAATTCCCCGCTCAAGATCGTCCCCTGGGAACGGTAAAAACCGTCCAGCGTCCCCCTTATCTCCGGATAGCGATCGCATATCCCCACTCTTATCCCTGGCTCTTCCATATCCTTCCTCAGGACCCCACCTCTCCCCGACCCTAGCCGATCAACTCCTGCTTTTCCGCACGCTCCAGAAGTTCGGAAACGAGCATGGCAGTCTCTCCCACGATCCGTCCACATTCCGAAAACCTGCCGCCCTTATAATAATCCCTGACCTGTTGCCGATCTTTCCAATCCACGCCCGCGATCTCCCGGCAGAGAATGCTCCCGTGTTTTTTGGCAATTTCCGTCCGGAAACGCTCCAGAATCTCCTCGGCATAGGCCCACATCCGCTCGTCCTCTGGTTCATTCTCCGAGGCACGGCTGAACCGGAGCCCCAGCACCGCCAGCGCCCCGGCCACCGCGCCACAGACCTCCCCATTGCCCCCCAGCCCGCCGCCGAAGGCCCCCATGGCCCTGACGACTTCGCCGTCCATCCTGCCCAGTCGCTGCTGCCCGGCCGCAAGCACAGCCTGACTGCAATAAAGCCGCTTCACCATCATCAACTCGACGGCCCTCTCCCTCATCTCTTCTTTGGTCATTGTTCATCCTCACCTTAATTATTGCCCAAACATGATTCCGCCCGCAGCCCCCCAACTTCCCGGCGCCCCGCGGTCCCTCCCTTTTCCCGGCCGGGGACTTACCCCAGCCAGGCAATTTTATAACCCGCCGGTTTGCCCATCTCTGAGATTTACCAGCCCCTCCTCACAGATGCGGAGGTAGGGAATCGCCCCCGTGCTGAGAGTTCCCAGCGTCAAATGGGGACGGGATAAACGAACGCCGATGGTTGAGATGGCCTCCTTGATCTCATTAAGTTTTTGGACAAGCATTGCCATTGGCTGCTCCGAAACAATGCCCCAGATGGGAAGGGCAAATTCGGCGATTACCTTCCCGTCCCGGCAAACCACAATTCCTCCCTGCAGCGCGCGTATCCTGTTTACGGCAAGCGCCATATCGGCATCGCTGGCGCCGACGACCACGATGTCCGAAGTATCCCAGGCCGCGGATGTCGCAAAGGCGCCCGCTCTCATTTTAAAGCCGCGGACAAACCCGATAAATTTACTGCCGGGGTTGTGGGTTCGGTCGATGGCGGCAACCTTGATAATATCCCGTTCAGGATCGGCATGGATCATACCGTCAACAACCGGCATATCGATTTTCACCTCCCTGGTTACCAATTCCGTTATCAGATCAATGACCCGGACGTTTATGCCGGCGGCGGACGCAGCTGCCGGGATGGAAAAATCAGCGGGGATTAAATCAGCGGAAAGGTGAATGCTGTTGCGACTCGGATACGCATAATCGTATTTGCCGGGGGCGACAAGAAGCTCCCCTTGCTTCGCCACCAGTCGGCCGCTGGCAATAACATATTCAGGCTTGATGGTCTGCAAATCCGGGATAATCACCATATCGGCGTACTTGCCGGGCGCTATCCCACCCAAAATTCCATCGAGATAAAAATACCCGGCTGCATTTATCGTCGCCATCCGCAGGGCATCCATCGGGTTAAAACCGACATCTATCGCCTTTTGGACTATATATTCCATATAGCCCTTCCCCAGCAGATCGCCGGGATCGACGCTGTCCGTGGTCAGAATCAGCCTCCGCAAGTCGGCGCCCATATCCTTTATCCCGGATACGGCCTCCAGGTCACGCCGGATGCTGCCTTCCCTAAGCATCACGTAAATCCCCAGCCTCAACCTTTCCAAAACTTCCTCAGCCGTAATCGGCTCATGGCAGGAGGAAGCACCTATCGCTGCATAAGCCATAAGCTTTCGCCCGCCGGCTCCGGCTGAATGGCCTTCCACCCTTTTTCCCCGCCGCAGGGTCTCTGCAAAAAGGGGAAGAAACTGCTCCGGGTTCTGGAGGACAGACTGCCAGTAAGACTCCCCCAAACCAAGGATGTCATCCCTGAGCAAAAACTTCCTGATTGTCTCAAGAGATATTCCATTACAGGCGCGGCTTATGGAAACCATCGCCGGCATCGTCCCATAAACCTTCAAGGGCTGATCACGAAACGAATCCAGAAGATCGATCACGCCTTCATAGCCCCCGACGGGAAAAACCTCCATCGTTTCAGTGACAACCGTGGTTGTCCCGCCCTTTAGCGCAAAACGGGTAAACTCTGCGCTGTCATAAATCTGAGCCAGATGCGTGTGCGTTTCGATAAAACCGGGAATGACGGTCATGCCCGCCGCATCTATAACAACCGTCTCTTCCCCGATGTTTTCCCGAACTTCCCGTCCGACATAGGCAATCCATTTGCCTTTCACGGCAACGGCAAAATCGTCCAGCACCTCACCCGTATATACATTTGCCACTCTGGCGTTGACAACAACGAGCTCGGCCTTTTGACGTCCCAGCGCCGCCTGCATAACTTCCCTTGCCTCAATGCTTTGCATTACAGCTGATGCGCTCACGGAATGCCTCCCTGCAATAGTCTTTCCCTTGTCACGACATCTTTTCTTCTAATCGTTACTGCATCCAAATTCAAGGAAAATTGGTCTTTTAACAGAGGTAAATGTATTACGGCAAACCTTATATATCTCTTGACAGAAAAAAGCTTTTGGAGATAAGGGACACCAGTTAAATTTTAGAGTGCTTCACTATCGCCGGAAACATACCGAAGCAAGCCGATAGGTTATGAAAACAGGGCCTCGTTTGCGGCAAACATAATCTCATAATACATCCTGAAACCGGAGGCGTTTAGCATGGGCTCGTATTTTTCAGATGATACACTCAAGAAGTCGCAGGAATTGACCAAAAAATGGGAAGACGAGGTAGCACACAGCGCCGTGCAGAGTCCTGATCAGAAATCCCGCTGGTCAACCGTCTCCGATCTGGAGATAAAGCGGCTCTATACGCCGGAAGACATTGAGGATACCGACTTCGCCCGCGACATCGGCGCGCCGGGAGAGTTCCCCTACCTGCGCGGCAACCAACCCACCGGATACAGGGGACGTTACTGGACATTCCGGATGTTCGCCGGGATGGGCAGCGCCGCCGACACGAACGCCCGCTGGCACATGCTTTTAAGAGAAGGGCAGACGGGTTTGAGCACGGCCTTTGATTTTCCGACACTGATGGGCTACGACACCGATTCCGCTAACGCCCGCGGTGAATGCGGCCGGTGCGGCGTGGCAATCGACACCCTTGATGACTTTCTGACCCTGGTGGATAAAATTCCCCTGGACAAGGTAACGACCTCAATGACCATCAACCCCCCCGCCTCGGTCCTGTGGGCGATGTACTGCGCCGCAGCGGACAAAAGAGGGGTGCCTCTCTCCAAGATCGGGGGAACGATCCAGAACGACATGCTCAAGGAGTTCATCGCCCAGAAGACCTTCATGTGCCCTCCGGAACCGTCTGTCCGGATTATCAGCGATACGGTGGAATTCGGCACAAAATACGTCCCGAAATGGAACACCATCAGCATCAGCGGCTACCATATCCGGGAGGCGGGCTCGACCGCCGTGCAGGAACTGGCCTTTACGCTCCGCGACGGCATCGAATACGTCGAAGACGTTATTCAGCGCAAGGGTTTGGATGTGGATGCGTTCGCCCCCCGCCTCTCCTTTTTCTTCAACTCGCACATCGACTTCTTTGAAGAAATCTGCAAGATGCGGGCAGCGCGAAGGATATGGGCTCACGTCATGAAAGAACGGTTTCACGCCAAAAACCCGCGCTCCTGGTGGCTGCGCTTCCACACGCAAACAGCGGGGTGCTCGCTTACCGCCCAGCAGCCGTACAACAATGTCGTCCGTACGGCAATTGAAGCCCTGGCCGGGGTGCTGGGCGGCACGCAGTCGCTGCACACCAACTCCCTCGATGAGGTGCTGGCCCTCCCTTCGGAACACGCCGTTCAAATCGCCCTGCGCACCCAACAGATCATCGCCGAAGAGACCGGCGTCGCCAATACGATCGACCCGCTCGCCGGCTCCTACTTCATCGAGTCACTGACCAACAAGATGGAGGAAGAGGCGTGGAAATACATCGCCAAGATTGACGAGATGGGCGGAATGATCGCGGCCATCGACAAGGGATTTCCGCAATTGGAGATCGCCGATGCCGCTTATCGTTTCCAGCAGCAGATCGACCATAACGAAAAGGTCATGGTGGGCGTAAACAAGTACGTTACCTCGGAAGAACAACCCATCCCGCTCCTCCAGATAGACGAAAAGGTGGGAAAAGAGCAGCTTAAGCGTCTGGCCGACGTCAAACGCCGACGGGACTCGCGCGCCGTCAGCACCGATCTCGGCGATCTGAAAAATGCCTGCAAAACGGGGAAAAACGTCATGCCCTACTGCATCCAGGCCGTCAAGGATATGGCCTCGTTGCAGGAAATATGCGACGTTTACCGCGAGGTATTCGGCGAATACCGCGACCCCGGCTTATTTTAAGTTATACCCTGTTTTCGAGGAGACAATATGCCAGAAAGAAGAATACGCATTATGGTTGCCAAACCCGGCCTCGACGGCCATGACCGGGGGGCAAGAATCCTCGCCCGCGCCTTTCGGGACGCTGGTTATGAGGTAATTTACACGGGCTGCCATCAGACCCCGGAGCAGATCGCGGCCGCGGCTGTCCAGGAGGATGTCGACCTCGTCGGCCTGAGCTGCCTGTCGGGTGCCCACGGCTATCTCTTCCCCCGCGTAGTTGAGCTGCTGAAGGAAAAGGGGGCGGAGGATATCACCGTGATCGGCGGCGGCATCATCCCCGATCAGGATTTTCAGAGGCTTTATGACGCCGGCATAAAGGCGATATTCACCCCCGGTGCCACCCTTGATTCAATTCTTGACTGGATAAAAAACAACCTTAAACCGAGGGAATAGCCCTATTTTACGATAAACGGACGGCCGCTGGCCGACCATCCTAAAAGTGAAAACTGGAGCAGCGGATAAATGACAATCAGCACTGTAGAGGCGGAACAGCTTAAAAAAATCAAGGCCGGCGATGTCCGCACCGTATCCCGCCTGATCAGAAACCTGGAGGATGAACTCCCCGAAGCAAGAAGCGCCCTGAAGCGTATATTCCTCGACACCGGCCGTGCCCATGTAGTCGGAATAACCGGTTCCCCCGGCGCGGGCAAAAGCACCCTAGTTGACGCGCTGATCACCTCGTTTCGGAAAAAGGAAAAGACGGTCGGCGTCCTGGCCGTAGATCCGACATCCCCTTTCACAGGCGGTGCAATCCTCGGCGACCGGATCCGCATGCAGCGCCATGCAGAGGACCCGGGGGTTTTCGTCCGAAGCCTCGCTACACGCGGGGCGCTGGGAGGGCTTGCGAAGGCAGTGGGAGACGCGGTGCATGTGCTGGACGTGATGGGCAAGGAGATGATCCTGATCGAGACCGTCGGAACCGGACAGCAGGAAGTGGAGATAATCAACCACTCCCATACGGTAATCGTCGTACTCGTCCCCGGCATGGGGGATGAAATACAGGCGATCAAGGCGGGAATCATGGAGATCGCCGACATCTTCGTCATCAACAAGGCCGACCGAGACGGGGCTAATCAACTTGCCAACGAGTTGGGATCGATGCTGAACATGGCCCCCGCGTTTCCCGGAGGCTGGCAGCCTCCGATCATCAAGATCGGAAACTGTTTTGATCCGCAGTCCTTCACCCAGAGCGTCGAGGAATTGGCGACGGCAATTGCCGATCATTATCGGTGTCTCGAAGAAACCGGACTCCTTGGCAACCGTATGAAGCGCAAGGCGATGATCGAAATCGGCGAGGCACTCCGCGATGCGATTTTGACACCGATCCTCAGGGAAATGACAGAGAGCGGCGAGATGGACATTATCGCAGAGCGGCTGCTGAGGAGGGAATCCGATCCCTACACGATTGCTGAAGAGGCGGCACGCCGGTATCTCAGGTAATGCACCTGGCATCAGGGGTAATTCAGATGGAGAAAGCGGTCGACCCGCGGGAAGCAACGCTGCAGAAATACCGCAGGGGGATCATTCAGGTATATACAGGGAACGGCAAGGGAAAAACGACCGCCGCGTTCGGCCAGGCGCTGCGAGCCGTTGGTCAGGGACTAACGGTCTGCATCATCCAGTTCATGAAGGGGCGCAAATACGGCGAATATATCGCTGCGGAACGCCTCTTTCCCGGGCTGACCGTCTATCTCTCCGGCCTCGACAGTTTTGTCATGCGCGACAACCCCACCCCGCTCGACATCGAACTTGCCCAAAAGGGCCTGGAACTCGCCCTGGAAATTGTCTCTTCTGGTAAATATGACATGGTCATCCTCGACGAGATTAACGTCGCGCTTGACTTCAAACTCATTTCTCTGCAAAGGGTCATAAAAATGCTTAACGACAAACCGGCCGCGCTCGATATCGTGCTCACCGGCCGCTACGCCCCGCCGGAGATCATCGCCATCGCCGACACTGTAAGCGAAATGCGGGAGATAAAACACCACTATAACGCCGGCATCAAAGACCGGGCAGGGATAGAATACTGATGGAATTATCCGTAATCGCCTCGGGAAGTAACGGAAATTGCTATCTTCTGGAAGAGAACGGCACTTCGGTGCTGTTTGATGCCGGCCTCAGCCTCCAGGAGACCGCCCACCGACTTGCCGCCCTCGGCAAAAATATAAGACAGATAAACGGACTCGTCCTCTCCCACGCCCACTCGGATCATTATCAGGGAATGGGCGCCATCGCCAGAAGTCTGGATGTCCCAGTCTATGCCAGCCGGGAGGTATATGCATCCTGCCGGGGGCAGTTGGGAAAAGTGGAAATGCGCTTCTTTCAGGGAGGCTTCCAGATCAACGAAATGGAGATAACCCCGGTGGAAACATCCCACGACGTCGCCTCGTTCGGTTTCGTCGTCGGCCGCCTCGGAATCTTCACCGATACGGGTCGCGTCACCGGGGGGATGAAAGAGATGATCGGCGGTCTGACGACTGTTCTTCTGGAATCAAATTACGACGAGGAGATGCTCTTCAACGGCCCCTATCCCGCGCATCTGAAGGCAAGGATCGCCTCCGACCGCGGTCATCTGAGTAACGACGACGCAAGTGATTTTATCAGCCGCTACGGCACCCATCTTTCGCTGGTGCTGCTGGCGCATCTCTCCGAAAAAAACAATGCCGTAGCCAAGGTGCAAGAGTCTTTCGAAAATCTTAATGGAGGAAGCAGGTACGTCGTCTGTTCCCGCTTCCGGCAAACGGGCACATACCGAATTAATCACGAGGAATGAGGTGCTGGTCATGAGAAGCGACAAAGCCAAAAAGGGCGTTGAACGGGCGCCGCACCGTTCGCTGATGAAGGCGTCGGGATATACGGACTGGGAAATCGATCGTCCCTGGATCGGGGTGGTAAACGCCTATAACGCGATTATCCCGGGGCATGTGCATCTGAAACGGATCGCCGAGGCGGTGAAGATCGGGGTGTATGCCGCCGGAGGGCTTCCCATTGAATTCCCTGTCATCGGCGTCTGCGACGGCATCGCGATGAACCATATCGGCATGAAGTTTTCACTGCCCAGTCGGGAGATCGTCATGGACTCGATCGAGATCATGACGCAGGGACACGCCCTCGACGCACTGGTCATGGTCACCAACTGCGACAAAATCATCCCCGGCATGGCGATGGCGGCGGCGGAATTAAACGTCCCCTCCATCGTGGTCAGCGGCGGACCAATGCTGGCAGGACTCCATGACGGAAGGGAGATAGACCTTGCCACCGTCTTCGAAGCCGTCGGAAAACACATCGCCGGGAACATGACCGATCAGGAACTGTGCGAAATAGAAAATGCCGCTTGTCCCGGATGCGGCTCCTGCGCAGGGATGTTCACCGCCAATACGATGAACTGCATGATGGAGGCCCTCGGTCTCGGCCTGCCGGGAAACGGGACCATTCCCGCCGTCTATTCCGAGCGGGATCGCCTTGCAAAGGAGGCGGGACGGAAAATCATGGAACTCCTGGAGAGGAATATCCGTCCCCGGGACATCCTGACGAAAGAGGCGTTCGAGAACGCCATCGCCGTCGATCTCGCCCTGGGCGGCTCTACCAACACCGCCCTTCATCTGCCCGCGATCGCCCATGCGGCGGGGATCATGCTGCCGATCGAGCTTTTCAACACGATCGCGGAGCGGGTTCCCCATCTGTGCAACATGAGTCCCGGCGGCAGTCACCATATTCAGGACCTTTACCGGGCAGGCGGTGTCCAGGCCGTCATGGCCCGTTTGGCCGAGGGAGGACTGCTGCGCAGGGAACTCCCCACCGCAACAGGGAAAACCGTCGGGGAAAACCTGCTCGGAATCCGCGTCAAGGATGAAAACGTGATCCGTCCCCTGGACACTCCTTACCATACCCGGGGAGGACTCGCGGTGCTCAAGGGAACGCTCGCCCCGCTGGGTGGCATCGTGAAGCAGTCGGCTGTGGCCGACGAGATGCTCGTTCACACCGGGCCTGCCCGGGTGTTTGAAAGCGAAGAAGCTGCCTACCAGGCCATCCGGCAGAAAAAAATTGAGAACGGGGATGTGGTGATTATCCGCTACGAAGGTCCAAAGGGAGGCCCCGGGATGCAGGAAATGCTTACCCCCACCTCCGCCCTCGCCGGCATGGGAATGGACAAAACCGTCGCCCTGATCACAGACGGACGCTTCAGCGGCGCCAGCCGGGGCGCGTCCATCGGCCACGTGTCCCCCGAGGCCGCCGCGGGTGGCCCGATCGCGCTGGTAAAAGAAGGGGATATGATCGCCATTGACATTCCTGCCAGAAGGCTCGATCTCCTGGTTGACGAAAAGGAACTGGAGTGCCGTCGCGCCGCATGGAAACCGTACGAACAGCCGGTGGACAGCCCGTTTCTGAACCGCTATCGCCGGGCAGTCACATCCGGTAACCGGGGAGCGGTTCTGGAGTAAGCTGATATTATTTTTTAAACAAATCCACCCGAAAGCTGCGGAGAATATGCTTAGCAGTCAGCTCCGTAATGTTCTTTTCCCTTGGCAACAGCGAGCTGCGCCTTCAGAATTTTTGCAATATTTCTCGCCGCGTCGGTGATGTCCTGTTGCGCCATGATCGCAGAAACGACGGCAACGCCGTCAATCCCGGACTTCATCACCTCCCCGACATTGCCCGGGCCAATCCCGCCGATCGCCACCACCGGAATCCTGACCTTTGCTTTTATTTTCGCAAGTTCTTCGAGCGTTACCTGATCGGCGTCTGTCTTCGTGCCGGTCGGAAAAACGGCACCGACTCCCAGATAATCGGCCCCCTGCGCCTCCAGTGCCAGCGCTTCTTCGAGCGTGGCGGCGGAAGCGCCGACAATTTTTTCCCCTCCGAGAATCGCGCGGGCGATCGGCACAGACAGATCGTCGGAACCGAGATGCACCCCGTCAGCGCCACAGGCAAAGGCAATGTCTATCCGATCGTTGATGACAAGCGGGACGCCGTATCTATCCGTAACCTCCTTTATTCTCTCCGCAATTTCCAGATATTCCCGCGAAGAGATTTCCTTCTCACGAAGCTGCACAAAGGCGGCCCCGCCCTGAATCGCCTCTTCCACCGCCCGTTCAAGACTTTTTTCGCCAAGCCAGCGACGGTCCGTTACCAGATAAAGCGAATAATCAATGCCTTTCATTTTCATGCTTGTCCTCCTCAGGCGGGGCCGCCGCCCCGCGCACACTGTCAATGACAAAAAGGCCGCCCCCCAAGGGAAGCGGCCTTTTGCATGTCATAGCTCGGCTCATTTCCCTACGCAGGCATTACCCTGATCAGGTCGAGGGTCGCCGGAATCCCGGCATCTCAGTCCCCAAGGACACCCCTAACAAGCAAAAAATCTTGATCAGCGCCTGGCTCTTCTCTGCGAAGCTTTTGAGCAATTGGTCAGCGCTGAAAAAATGTTGTCAAAAAACCTGTTATCACCGACAGCTCGAACAGGCCATCAGTTCTTCCACCGGCACCCCGGTTCGCCCGCTTATGTACTGGAGCTGATCCTCGGGGGCAAAGTAACGACCGCAGACCTTGCAGGCCGCCATCTTGAAGTCCCGTCCCCAGATCGTCCGGACATCTCCGGCAGGGGAGACATGCATCTCGATTTGCCCCGTAGGACAGGCATAAGAGCAGGCGCCGCAGCCGATGCAGACAGTCGAAGGCTCGTGAAACGGGGTGCAGACATCCTTTTGCGGACCGCGGGAGGAGAATCCGATGGCGCTCACCCCGACGATCTTCTCGCATGTCCGGACACAAAGGCGGCAGAGGATGCATTTGTTCCCATCTTCGCTCGCCTTGAACCGCGGCTCGGGTCTTATTCCCATACCTTCGGCCATCTTCGCAAGCTGCTCCGATTCCGGGGCGCGGGCCAGCAAAAGCTGGATCACCATGCGTCGGACATTCATCACCCGCTCGCTTCCGGTTTTGACAACCAGCCCCTCGGCAACCGGGTAGAGGCAGGACGTTACAACCTTGGCCCGGCTCCCTTCCCCGACTTCCACGCTGCAAAGACGGCATGACCCCGACGGCTCCAGAGATTCATGGTGGCACAACGTCGGGATGCCTATGCCATTCTGCCGGGCAACCTCTAAAAGGGTCTGCCCTTCCTCCGCTTGAATCTTTTTATTGTCTATCGTCAGATTAACCATTTTTTCTACCTTTACCTCACGATGATCGCATCAAATTGGCAGCTTTCCCTGCAGGCGCCGCATCTCGTGCATTTATCAGAATCGATTTTGTGGGCCTTCTTCTTCTCGCCGGTCGCCGCCCCTACGGGACATACCTTCGCGCACAGGGTGCAACCGGTACACTTTTCCGAATCAACACCGTAGGTGATAAGCGACTTGCAGACACCCGCAGGACAACGTTTCTCCTTAATGTGCGCCTCGTACTCGTCACGGAAATAACGGATCGTGCTCAAGACCGGATTCGGAGCGCTGGTGCCAAGGGCGCAGAGGGCGCCGTCCTTGATACTCGCCGCAAGCGATTCCAAGAGCTCTATATCGCCTTCCCTACCCTTTCCCTCGGTGATATCAACAAGAATTTCCCTCATCCGCTGTGTTCCCTCCCGGCAGGGAACGCACTTGCCGCAGGATTCGTTCGCCAGAAAGTTCGTGAAATAGCGGGCCAGATCTACCATGCAGGTGCCTTCATCCATGACGATCATCCCGCCGGAACCCATCATCGAACCGACTTTGGTGAGTTCGTCATAGTCGACCGGCATATCCAGATACTCCTCGGGGATACAGCCGCCGGACGGGCCACCTGTCTGAATAGCCTTGAATTTCCGGTTGTTGAGAATCCCCCCGCCGATATCAAAGACGATCTCGCGCAGCTTTGTGCCCATTGGGACCTCGACAAGACCGGTGTTGTTGATCTTGCCTACCAGAGAAAATATCTTCGTTCCCTTGCTGCGATCGGTGCCGATTCCGGCATACCAGTCACCACCGTTGTTGATGATGAACGGGACGTTCGCCCATGTCTCCACGTTGTTGAGGTTGGTGGGCTTGTCGTAAAGCCCCTTTTCCGTGGCATGAACATATTTGGCGCGCGGCTCACCCGCCCTTCCCTCCAGGGAGGCGAACAATGCCGACGACTCACCACAGACAAAGGCGCCACCGCCCCGGTTAACCTTGATATCGAAGGAAAATCCGCTGCCCAAAATGTTTTCGCCGAGGAAACCGGCCTCCCGGGCCTGTTTGATTGCGATATTGATGTTTTCAACGGCGAGCGGGTATTCGTTCCGGACGTAGATATACCCCTCGTTCGAACCGATGGCATAGGCGCCGATGATCATCCCCTCCAACACAAGGTGGGGATTACCTTCGAGCAGGCTGCGATCCATATAGGCGCCGGGATCTCCTTCATCGGCGTTGCAGATAACGTACTTGGGGGTTCCCGCTGCCTTGCTGGTCTCTTCCCATTTTCTACCCGCCGGAAATCCGCCACCGCCTCTACCCCTCAGATTGGCCGTTACGACCTCCCGGATAATCTCCGCGGGTTTCATCGCCAGCGCCTTGGCGAGGGCGCTGTACCCGTCAACCGCCAGATAATCTTCCAAGTTTTTCGGATCAACCTTGCTGTTCATTCCAAAGACGGTTCTGGTCTGCCTTTTGTAGAACGGCACCTCATCCTCGCGCACATATTTCTCGTCTGTCTGGGGGTCGGCATAGAGCAGACTGTCAATGATCTCGCCCTTCAGGAGCGTCTTTTCGACAATCTCCCCCACGTCCTTGACTGCCACGTGCTGGTAAAAAATATTCTCCGGGGCAATAATCACCATCGGCCCCCGTTCGCAGAACCCGTGACACCCGGTCTTGCGGAAGTCGATCTTTACTGAGAGTCCCCGCCGATCGATCTCTTCGCTGAAGGCGTCGGCCACGTTCATGGCCCCGTGGGCAAGGCAGCCGGTACCGACGCAGATGGTAATGCGCAACTTTTGAGGATCGCGACTGGCCTTGATCTTCTCCTGCAACTGCTTCAATTCACTGAAGGATTTAATTTTGCTCGTCATTGTATTTATACCTTCTTCCCTAATTTCTTGAGGAGCTTTGTCGTTTTGGCGATATTCATTTCCCCGTGATACTCGCCGTCCACCACAACAATCGGCCCCAGGGCGCAGGCCCCGAGACAACCGACCGTCTCGAAAGAATACTCGAGGTCAGCGGTCGTCTCGCCATCCCTGATCCCCAGCATGCTGGTGATGTTGGCAGCAATGAATTCGGCGCCGCGAACGTGGCAGGCGGTACCCATGCAGAGGCTGATATGATGACGTCCTTTCGGTTTCAAGCTGAAAGCCTTGTAAAACGTCGCGACCTCGTACACCCGGCTTACCGGCACACCGAGATTGGCACTGATTGCCATCAGGGCTTCCTTGGAAAGATAACCGAGTTCCTTCTGGACGTCCTGCATGACGGGAACCAGATAACTTTTGTCTCCGCCGTAGCCTTGCACGATTTCCTTTACCTTTTCTTCCATTATCTCTCTACCTCGTTTTCAAATTTTACGGTCGGCTGTTATTTTCTCAACTGTTCCCTGATCTCGGCGCGGGATCTGGAACTCTCGATCTTGATCATGAGCGCCTCCCACTCGATATCGACCCTCTCCTGAATGGTCTTTATCTGGTCAGGCGTTACATGACGAAACCGCCCCTGGCTTTTCATATACTCACCCACCGGGCGCCGTTTCACTGGAAGCGGCAGGGTAAAGCGATACTTGCCATCCTCAACCTCGTAAATGGGGAAAACCCCCGTCTCGTAGGCAAGACGTCCAAGCTGGATACTGGTTTCCGATGGCGATCGCCATCCGGTAGGACAGGTGACCAGACAATGGATATAAGCAGGCCCCTTGACCTCGCGAGCCTTTTTAACCTTGTTCATGAAATCGATGGGATAGGCCGGAGAAGCCGTTGCAACATAGGGGATGTTGTGGGCAACCATGATCTCCATGACATTTTTCTTCCAAACCTGATTCCCCGGGATTTTCTTGCCGGCCGGTGCGGTAGTTGTCGATGCCAGAAACGGCGTTCCGCTGGAACGCTGGATGCCGGTATTCATATAGGCCTCGTTGTCGAAGCAGACATAGAGCATGTCGTGACCCCGCTCCATAGCCCCGGACAGGGCCTGGAGCCCGATGTCCATCGTTCCGCCATCGCCGCCGATGGCAACGGATTTCACCCTTTTATCCGGGATCCGTCCCTTGCGGCGCAGGGATGTCAAGCCGGCCTCCACGCCGGAGCCAACCGCCGCGGAATTCGGAAATGCCACGTGTATCCAGGGCAGATTCCATGCGGTGGTCGGATAGAGGCTGGAGATGACCTCCATGCAACCGGTCGCATTGGTAATAACCGTCTCCTTGCCGAGGGCCTTGCACATCAGGCGAATGGCCAGCGCTTCCGCGCAGCCCTGGCAGGCGCGATGACCGGGGCTGAAGAATTCCTGTCGGCTTACCAGCTTGGGGGCGTACAGATCAAAGTTTTCTATAATTTTAGGGCTGCTTGTCAATGTAGTCATTATCCCCTCACTCCGTAAAATTCATAAGGTTCTGAAAGTTTTCCTCCAGCAGCCTTTTTGACCATGGCAATGAAATCCTCTACCTGCACATCCCGGCCTCCGAGCCCGATTATATAGTTCACGATCGCGGGTCGAGCAGGTTCGTCATAAAGGGCGGAGCGAATCTCTGAACAAACCGGCCCGCCGGGTCCGCCAAAGGAAACAGCCCGGTCGGTCACCGCCAGCACCCGGATTCCCTTGACGGCATTTTTCAGGTCCGCAAAGGGGAAGGGACGCCAGAGCTTGATCTTGATCAAACCTGCCTTCACGCCCTCCCTGCGCAGTGCGTCAACCGCAACCTCCGCGGTCTCACCCATGGACCCCATCGTGACTAAGGCAACATCGGCGTCTTCGGTGCGGTAAGTCTGGACGGGCTCGTACTTGCGTCCGAACTGAGCTTCCCATTCCTTCCATACCTCCTTGATAACCCTGATCGACTTGACCAAAGCGACGTCCTTGGCTTTCTGGGCTTCCGAGAATATCTCCGGCATCGCGAGTGTTCCCATCGAAACCGGCTTGTCCGGGTGCAGCGTGGCGTAGGGAACAATGGGGGGAAGGAAACGATCCACCTCCTCCTGATCGGGCATGATGAGCGGCTCCACCATGTGGGTCAACTGAAAACCGTCCATCATGATGTTTACGGGAAGCAACACTTCGCGATTTTCGGCAACCTTGTAGGCCTGGATAACCATATCGACCGCTTCCTGGCCGTTGTCCGAAAAAAAGGTGATCCAGCCGGTATCCCGCATCGGCATGATATCGCTGTGATCATTCCAGATGTTGATCGGAGAGGAAACGGCCCGGTTAGCCACTATCATGACGATCGGCAGCCTCATGCCCGAAGCGATCGGCATGACCTCGCTCATGTAGAGAAGCCCCTGAGAACTGGTAGCCGTGACAACCCGGGCACCGGTTCCGGCAGCGCCAATAACGGCACTCAGGGCGGAATGTTCCGACTCCACGGTCATGAACGTGGCATCAACCCGTCCATCGTTGACGATATCCGACAGATGTTCGGCCACATGGGACTGAGGCGTAATGGGATACACGGCTGCCATGTCAAACCGGCAAAGGGCGGCCGCCTCCGCCGCCGCAATTGCGACTTCAATTCCTACTCGTTTTCCCATCAGCTATCCCTCCTCATTCGCCATTGCAATGGCGCCTGTCCAGCACTCTTTCGCACAGATTCCGCAACCTTTGCAGTAATCCAAATTAGCCTCGAAAAAACCATCGGCATCTTCGGTTATGCAGCCCTCTGGACAGTATATATAGCAAAGACCGCACTTTATGCATTTCACCTTATCCCAGAACGGACGTTTCGCCCGCCAGCTTCCGGTATGATATTCCGAAGCGCTTCCCGGACGCATGACCATACAGCCGGGATTGACCTCCTGCCATGTTTCAGGCCACTTTTTGTCTGACATCGCGATACCTCAAGAGTTATTTTATCCTTCGTTGATAATCCTGACCTCTTCGTAGGCCCGTTTCGCAGCGTTTTGATTCTTTGCCGCAATTCTGCCGAATCTCTCCTTGATCGGATTTTCCAGCGATTCCAGCTTCACCGCGGCCGACATCCTGACCACGGCGCCAAGCATGGTTGTATTGGTAATCGGAACGCCCAGTTCCTTCCACGCAATTCCCGTGGCATCGCAGACGGCGATTCTGCCTGCAAATTTTATATTGGATCTGAGCTCTTCCAGATTTCTGGTAGTGTTGACAATCAACGTCCCCGTCCGCTTGAGCCCCTCCGCGACATCAACCATCGCGAGCAGGCTTTCGTCAAGAACCACGACAACATCCGGGGTATAGATTCCCGAACGGATCTTTATCTGCTTATCGTCCACCCGGTTAAAGGCGGCGACCGGCGCCCCGCGTCGCTCCGGCCCGAAACTGGGGAACCCCTGGGCGAATCTTCCCTCGCCAATGGCCGACAGGGCCAGCAGTTCCACCGACGTGACCGCTCCCTGACCGCCTCTCCCATGCCATCTGATTTCTAACATTCGTCAAATCTCCCGTGTTAATTGACTTTCCCAATACCAATGTGGGGCATATAATACTTGGCACCGGCTGTCAACTGCTTATTTATGTATTTCTCCTGAATTCAAGACTCTTGGCAATCGTCATCCTGTCCGTGTAGCGAAGATCTCCCCCCATGGGAATGCCGAAGGCTATCCGGCTCACCTTCACATCCACCTCTCTCAGAAGCCGGGAAAGCAGCAAGGCGGTAGCCTCACCGGATGTATCCGGATTAGTTGCAAGTATGACCTCGGCAATCGGCTGCCGGGAAACACGTTCCAGCAGTTCAGCGATGCGAAGCTTGTCCGGCCCTATTCCGTCGAGCGGAGAAATCACCCCGTGAAGGACGTGATAAACCCCATGATATTCCCCGCTCCCCTCCAGAGCAATGAGCGAATCCGGGTCCTCGACAACGCAGATCAGCGACTGATCGCGCCTCTGATCTGCACAGATATCACAGAGTTCCCCCTCCGCCAGATTGAAGCAGGCGGAACAAAACCGGATTTTTCGTTTGACATCGAGCAGTCTCTCGGCAAAAAAGAGCATCTCCTCCTCCGAGGACCTCAGCACATGATTAGCCAGCCGTGCCGCCGTCTTCTCGCCGATTCCGGGAAATTTGGCAAACTCCACGATAAGATTCTTTATGGGAAGCGCGTAACCTGACATGGGACGCCCTATGCCAGACCCGGAATCTGAAGGCCTCCGGTTATCTTGCCCATTTCCGTTGCCGCCAGTTCCTGAGCCTTGCGAACCCCTTCGTTTACCGCCGCCACGATCAAATCCTGAAGCATTTCAACATCATCAGGATTGACAACCTCTTTTTCAATCTTCAGAGAAAGAATCATGAACCTGCCATTGACGGTGACTGAAACCATCCCACCGCCCGCCGAGGCATCCACGGTCCTTTCAGCCAATTCTTCCTGCAGTTTCATGACGTTTTCCTGCATCTTCTTGGCCTGTTTCATTATATTTCCAAAATTCTGCACTTTTTTACCTCCTTGCCTCTTTATAATAACTCCCTCAAAACCCCGTAACCTCTTGGTGGCACACATTTATTCCTTCGAGAGCAGCCCTGTTCAGCTCCCCGGCCGGTCATCTTCATCCAGCCCTTCATCGGTCAGCGGAATTTCGGGCATGACTGCGGGGAATGCAGCTTCCGCCTGATCGCGCACCTTCACTTCCCGCACCTCCGCCCCGGGAAAGACATCGAGAATCTTCCTAACCAGTGGATGGGAGAGCGCCTCCTGACGGATTCCCCTGCTTTGGTTATTCTTTTCCGCCAGAGCCTTTGCCTTGAGCCCGTCTCCGCCGCCTGCCGGCATAACAGCCTCTATCTCAACCTTCGTTTCCCTCTTCCAAAACTGACCGCAGTAACCTGCCAGTTTATCCTTTTGCCGGTCAACATCGTTGAAAAAAAGATACCCTTTTTCAAATCCGATCCGGAGAAGCCCGTCTTTGCAGGATAAACACTGCCCCTGCTGGAGCTTCGCGGAAAGAGCGGGATCATGCTGCTTCAAGAATGCCCTGAAGCCTTCCCATCCCTTCCCCCCGTTCAGATATTCTCCCGCCTCTCCATTACCGGTCAGGCTTGCGCCTTTTCCAACCTCCTTTGGTCCAGCCCCATAGGTAGGCCGCTCCTCCCTTGCAGCCGGCAGCGCCAAGGATGCGGCGTAATCCTCTGTAATGGCTCTCCCATGCACATCTCCGCCCGGTGAAGAAACGGCTTTGCCCCTGACAGTCCCTCCGCCCAGGCGCATTTCCAGTCCTTCCATCCGCCCGATAATCTCTTCAAGGGGAATAAGCGGCTCCAGATATGCCATCCGGCAGAGAACCGCTTCCAGATTCAGACGGGGGTTCTGACTCCGGCGTACATTTTCCTCCTCTGCCATCAGCAATTCCAGAAGGCGCCGCAGCGTCCCGGCTTCCTGCCCACCTGTCTGCTGCCGCAGCCGCACCTTCTCCTCAGCGGGGATGTCTATCAGCGAATCGCTGTCGCTTATAATCTTTACGAGCAGCAGGTTGCGGAAATGATTAAGGAGCGTTTGATAAAAATAGCGCATATCGAGGCCGCAATAGTAGGCCTCGTCGATGATTTTCAGACAGCGGCCTGCGTCCCTGACCAGTACCGCCTCGGACAAAACCAGCAGAAAACGGCGATCGGAACGACCGATAATTTCCTCCACCGCCTCATCTTTGATCTCGCTGCCCGCGTAGGATATAACCTGATCGAAGATGCTCTGGGAATCGCGCAAACTGCCATCACCCGCTTCGGCAATCCAGGCAAGGGCACTTTCGCTGACAGAAATATTTTCCAGGGACGCTATCCACCGGAGATTTTCCTTTATCTGCTTCTGGGAGATCCTCCGGAAATCGAAACACTGGCAGCGGGAGCGGATAGTGGCCGGCACCTTGTTGGTTTCCGTCGTCGCGAAGATAAAGATAACATGGGATGGTGGTTCCTCCAGAGTTTTGAGCAGCGCGTTGAACGCCTCCCTGGTTAGCATGTGCACTTCGTCAATTATGTAAATCTTGTAGCGGCCGGAAGCAGCGGAAAATTTTACGTTCTCCCGCAGCTCGCGGATCTCGTCTATCCCCCGGTTGGAGGCGCCGTCTATTTCCCGGACATCGATGGCGTTTCCGTTCGTTATTTCACGGCAGTGGACACATTCATTGCAGGGCGTCGAAATCGGCCCGGTTATGCAGTTAAGGGCCTTCGCCAGTATCCGGGCAACGGATGTCTTGCCCACCCCGCGCGGCCCGCTGAAGAGAAAGGCATGGGCAATGCGCCTTTGGGAAATCGCATTTTGCAGCGTCCTTACGACGTGCTCCTGACCCGTTACCTCTTCAAATTTCTGGGGACGGCACTTTCGTGCCAGAACGCGGTATTCCTGCACAAACGCTCCTGCGAAAAAATGGATGAAAATAGGGATAGCCGGGCTTATCCGCAGCACACGCCGGTAACTGCTGCCGCTGCTTCCTTCCGGACCTGACGGGGTTGGCAGGCCGACGTCGCACGGGCCCGGCTATCTTTATGGCAAGAAGGGACCTGGAAGCCCCCTGGTTACAATGGCGGAGAGAGCGGGATTCGAACCCGCGGTACACCTTTGAGGGCGCACACACGATTTCCAGTCGTGCTCCTTCAGCCGCTCGGACATCTCTCCATTTTTTCCCCTGCAAATAACCTTGCCCTTATATGGGTTCAACAATCTTTCTGTCAAGAAATTTATAGCTGCAGAATATGGGAGACCCCCTTGTAAATACATTTTTCCCATAAGTTAAGTTACACCTTGGGGCGGTTTTTTATGTTCAGCCCTTTACCGGGTTGGGGTTATCCATAGCCAAGTCTGCCTGCCCTCGACCCTTTCGCAGAGCAAGGAGGGCGGGCAGGACTTGGTTGTGGATAACCCCGTCGCCAGCCATTAAAGACTCAATCCGTCGCTCTTTGAAAATAAACCTCCGCCGGCGTTTGGCCGTTCAGCGTCTGGTGAGATCGGTCATCGTTATAGAAACCGAAGTAGGAATCGATGCCTTGTGCCTTCCCTCGGGAACGGATTCGTAATGCATGAGATAGACATTCTCACACTTCACGGTTCTCCACAAGCGCTCGGTAAATATGTTGTCCATGCAGCGTCCGCGCCCATCCATGCTGATGTCAATCCCGCTGTCTGTGAGCATCCCAGTGAAAGCATTGCTGGTAAACTGGGCGCCCTGGTCGGTATAAAATATTTCCGGCTTTCCGTGCTGAAGAGCCACTTCCAAAGTCTCCAGACAAAACGAGGTATCCAATGACGTAGAGACCTGCCAAGCAAGAACGTAACGGCTCCACCAGTCCATAATGGCCACGAGGAACGCAAAGCCCCGAGACAGTGGAATATAGGTTATGTCGGACGCCCACACCTGGTCCTCTCGATCTATCGTTACATCCCGCAGCAGATAGCCCTGATCCACCACCAACTTTTGACGTTGGCTGAATTTACGGCATAAAGGGCATTCATATTTGCTTGGCGAGGTGAAAGAAAATTGTCTGCAAACAACTCTCCTCACAAGATTTGCTAAAAGTTGGTGGTGGATTTTGGACATCAATTTTCGGTTGACATTCCCACTCGCGCAGGGGGCGACCGGACACGGGTGCAGTACATCCTACCACGGGCGTGTTTCAATCCACGCCCCCGCGCGGGGGGCGACATAACACCATACCGCAGGCAACTGTCTGAAATAGTTTCAATCCACGCCCCCGCGCGGGGGGCGACCATCGCTGATGTTCATCCGATACCCACGCTCATCGTTTCAATCCACGCCCCCGCGCGGGGGGCGACGACAGCCATCATTCGGCCGAAGGATGCTGTTGACGTTTCAATCCACGCCCCCGCGCGGGGGGCGACTCCCTGACGAGCCCGGCGGTCATGTTGCTCACCCGGTTTCAATCCACGCCCCCGCGCGGGGGGCGACCATGTAAGGGTATTGCGTCGAGGGTGTGGGTGCTGTTTCAATCCACGCCCCCGCGCGGGGGGCGACGATAAACCAGCGGAATTGGCTGGAGGTAAAAAAGGTTTCAATCCACGCCCCCGCGCGGGGGGCGACCCTTTCTGCCCCTTCGGGGGCGACTATTCAGCCAAAGTTTCAATCCACGCCCCCGCGCGGGGGGCGACGCAATGCTCATCCCAATGGCAGTATAATGCGAGCGTTTCAATCCACGCCCCCGCGCGGGGGGCGACGTATGTGACCATTGCGTAGTAGTAGCATTCCGGGTTTCAATCCACGCCCCCGCGCGGGGGGCGACTATATTTGACGTTTACGCCAACAAGTTCGTTCATGTTTCAATCCACGCCCCCGCGCGGGGGGCGACGAAAGACGCGCTTTTCATGCCCGCCATATTCACGGTTTCAATCCACGCCCCCGCGCGGGGGGCGACGCAGGTTTGCCCCCTGCAGGTTTGCCCCGCACAGGTTTCAATCCACGCCCCCGCGCGGGGGGCGACCTGCCGCCGTGCGCTGCTGCCCTGTGTTGGCCGTGTTTCAATCCACGCCCCCGCGCGGGGGGCGACGTGGCATCCTACATCAATAGGATTAGTTTGCAGGGTTTCAATCCACGCCCCCGCGCGGGGGGCGACCGTTGCCGTCTTTGCCCCCTCGGTAGCGCCGATGGTTTCAATCCACGCCCCCGCGCGGGGGGCGACGACATAATGCTGCCGGATTATGCGAGATATGCGGGTTTCAATCCACGCCCCCGCGCGGGGGGCGACAAATCTCCATCTATCCCGTTAACCTTCTCAATAAGTTTCAATCCACGCCCCCGCGCGGGGGGCGACATACGCGTCCTTAGAGTTCCCTCATCGAGGCCCTCGTTTCAATCCACGCCCCCGCGCGGGGGGCGACCAAGCTGCGCAGATCAGGTCGCAGGCGGACGTGCAGTTTCAATCCACGCCCCCGCGCGGGGGGCGACGGCAAAGCTATCGAAGGCCTCCATCGACCAAAAGTTTCAATCCACGCCCCCGCGCGGGGGGCGACGAAAAGGACACACCAGCTGTGTGATAACACCATAGTTTCAATCCACGCCCCCGCGCGGGGGGCGACGGTCGGAGCCCATGCCTGTTTTATGATCCCTCGAGTTTCAATCCACGCCCCCGCGCGGGGGGCGACCTGGACTCAGACCCCACATATGAGAGATTCGTTGTTTCAATCCACGCCCCCGCGCGGGGGGCGACCGCCTCCTCACACCAGCAATGGGTTATCCCCTCAGTTTCAATCCACGCCCCCGCGCGGGGGGCGACATCGTGGGGGTTCGCCCGTGCGTTGCTGCTGATCGGTTTCAATCCACGCCCCCGCGCGGGGGGCGACTTCGGGATTCAGTGAGGCTGGGGACGGGGATAATGTTTCAATCCACGCCCCCGCGCGGGGGGCGACGGCGGGCAATGCTGTGAGCAAGCACCAACGAATGTTTCAATCCACGCCCCCGCGCGGGGGGCGACCCTCGGCAATGGCCTCATGTATCCGCCGGGAAGTGTTTCAATCCACGCCCCCGCGCGGGGGGCGACCAGATATTACGCGCGCTGGGATGGGATGTAGCCAGTTTCAATCCACGCCCCCGCGCGGGGGGCGACGTCACCTAAGGCTGAATCTGACATGACTGATGCTGTTTCAATCCACGCCCCCGCGCGGGGGGCGACCACACTCACGCAGTTATTAGGTGGGTTTGTCACGTTTCAATCCACGCCCCCGCGCGGGGGGCGACCTCATATGTGGGGTCTGAGTCCAGGTCGGGGTTGTTTCAATCCACGCCCCCGCGCGGGGGGCGACCTTTGGCTGCCCGGTTGGGGGATATGATGACGCGTTTCAATCCACGCCCCCGCGCGGGGGGCGACCCAACACCATATCTCCCATACTGCCGTGTACAAGTTTCAATCCACGCCCCCGCGCGGGGGGCGACTGATAGGGGGGGGGTGTCCGCGGACGAGGATGTGTTTCAATCCACGCCCCCGCGCGGGGGGCGACGGGGACCCAGCGGACTCTCGCTGAATATAGTAGCGTTTCAATCCACGCCCCCGCGCGGGGGGCGACCGCGATCATTCCTATTCCTATCCCGCAACACGCACGTTTCAATCCACGCCCCCGCGCGGGGGGCGACGGTTAGTTGTTTGGAGTATTTTGAGGATGGCATGTTTCAATCCACGCCCCCGCGCGGGGGGCGACATGGGGGACAAATGTCCGTTCATGCCGTCGCGGTGTTTCAATCCACGCCCCCGCGCGGGGGGCGACATTCGCGGAGATCGCCGATCACATCCGTTACGCGGTTTCAATCCACGCCCCCGCGCGGGGGGCGACTTTTTCTTGGCCCGGATGTCCTGGATGACGGAATTGTTTCAATCCACGCCCCCGCGCGGGGGGCGACATAAGGCGATTAACCGGGCGCAGACAGTGCTGGCGTTTCAATCCACGCCCCCGCGCGGGGGGCGACCTATAGACGCGCCCAGCCTGCCAGAGGTTTGAGGTTTCAATCCACGCCCCCGCGCGGGGGGCGACCCACGATCCGGGCATCGTCCAGGTCGATCCCCTTGTTTCAATCCACGCCCCCGCGCGGGGGGCGACTACCGTCAACGGGGCCACCCTTACCAATGCCACGTTTCAATCCACGCCCCCGCGCGGGGGGCGACATGACCGTTTCAAGACCTTCTTCGAGACAGAACTCCCGTTTCAATCCACGCCCCCGCGCGGGGGGCGACCCTCCTGGAGGCACTGTTCGGCGTCCGGACGTCGTTTCAATCCACGCCCCCGCGCGGGGGGCGACCTTATCGGCGGACATTTCGCGGTGTGGCCCTGTGTTTCAATCCACGCCCCCGCGCGGGGGGCGACCCGTGGGGGACATGTCCATCTGGTTGGTCATAAGTTTCAATCCACGCCCCCGCGCGGGGGGCGACTCGTCCTGGGCAACCTGGCTGGCAGGTGATTATGTTTCAATCCACGCCCCCGCGCGGGGGGCGACTGCCGGGTTGGACAGTTCGTCGCAAATTGCTTTGTTTCAATCCACGCCCCCGCGCGGGGGGCGACCCGGGCAGGACAAAGACGCCCACCAGCCGCCCCAGTTTCAATCCACGCCCCCGCGCGGGGGGCGACTGGCCAGACGCACAGTCGAGGCAGGGCTGATCTGTTTCAATCCACGCCCCCGCGCGGGGGGCGACGACGGTCATTGGCGTTCATGCTTGATCTCCTTATGTTTCAATCCACGCCCCCGCGCGGGGGGCGACCAAAGCCTGGGAAGACCTCACTCCCTGGGAACAGTTTCAATCCACGCCCCCGCGCGGGGGGCGACTTTCCGCCGCCTCGCCCCTGCGGCTGCGTCTCTGGTTTCAATCCACGCCCCCGCGCGGGGGGCGACCCAGCGCCACCGCGGTCTGACCGTTTGTCTTTGCGTTTCAATCCACGCCCCCGCGCGGGGGGCGACATGCGGCGGAAACCATTACACTGACTGCCGGTGCGTTTCAATCCACGCCCCCGCGCGGGGGGCGACCTCCGGTACGATGACCATCGCCCAAAACAACAGCGTTTCAATCCACGCCCCCGCGCGGGGGGCGACTGCATCGTCCATTGGCACACCTACTGTTTCACAGTTTCAATCCACGCCCCCGCGCGGGGGGCGACTCGTGGGGGTTCGCTCGTGCGTTGCTGTTGATCGGTTTCAATCCACGCCCCCGCGCGGGGGGCGACTTCGGCTGTCTGGTCGGATAATCCAGAGAAGATGTTTCAATCCACGCCCCCGCGCGGGGGGCGACCCACAGTGCGTTTTATCTGCGTAGATCCGCGGGAGTTTCAATCCACGCCCCCGCGCGGGGGGCGACGGCGAAGAAGCTGCGGATGCTCCTGGAGGAGATGTTTCAATCCACGCCCCCGCGCGGGGGGCGACGGAGTTTCATGATATCCATTGTCCGGTCTGCGGGGTTTCAATCCACGCCCCCGCGCGGGGGGCGACGCGGGCGCGTCTGGTTGTAATAGTCGGCGGCGAGTTTCAATCCACGCCCCCGCGCGGGGGGCGACTGAGGGCAAAGTTGAACGGGTGTTGATTGAATACGTTTCAATCCACGCCCCCGCGCGGGGGGCGACAGAGTATTATGGGTTCCCCGGCAAGATTACAAAAGTTTCAATCCACGCCCCCGCGCGGGGGGCGACATTTGTTGGCGCGGCCTGGGCAACAATCATGTCGTTTCAATCCACGCCCCCGCGCGGGGGGCGACGTGCGCAGATACGACGGAAGGACGAGATCATAGAGTTTCAATCCACGCCCCCGCGCGGGGGGCGACCTCGCTTCTGTTGACAAAGGTGTTTTATGTTAAAGTTTCAATCCACGCCCCCGCGCGGGGGGCGACATACTTTCAATAACACTTCTATACCATTAATACTTTCCTTACTGTTTCGCGAATCTGTGCAAAAAAAGTTGTTGTATTCAATTGTCAAAGA
>Ga0172370_10002598_pt1 | contig 25883 bp, 22 predicted proteins | sample LakKiv5m_FD_114538 | JGI IMG/M metagenome (GOLD analysis project Ga0172370, IMG submission 114538) | Freshwater microbial communities from Kabuno Bay, South-Kivu, Congo - kab_022012_11.5m | ecosystem: Environmental > Aquatic > Freshwater > Lake | place: Democratic Republic of the Congo...
AAAATCCAAAATCTTATTACCAGCGCAGCACGGAGGCGCCCCAGGTAAGGCCGCCGCCGAAGCCGACCAACACCACCACGTCGCCTTTCTTCACGCGTCCCTGTTCATAAACCTCATTCAGCGCCAACGGGATGGAGGCGGCGCTGGTGTTGCCATATTCGGCGATGTTGATGCCCCAGCGTTCGTAGGGGATATTCAGCCGCTTGGCGGCGGCGTCGATGATGCGGATATTCGCCTGGTGCGGCACGATCAGGTCTACGTCGGCGGTGGTCAGCCCGGCGCGGTCGAGGGCGGCGACCACCGCTTCCTCCATTACGCGGACGGCGAATTTATACACCTCATTGCCGCTCATACGAATGAAGTGCTCGCGCTCGCGAACCGTCTCCTCCGTGGTCGGGCGGCGCGATCCGCCGGCGGGAATATTTAGTAAATCCACCCCGCTGCCGTCGGCGCGCAGGTAGAAGGAGAGGAAGCCGCTCTCTTCAGCCGCCGGCGCCAGCACCACCGCGCCGGCGCCGTCGCCGAGCAGTATGCAGGTGCCGCGGTCCATATAATCGGTCACCCGCGACAGCGCGTCGGCGCCGACAACCAGCGCGTTGCGATACCCGCCGCCGGCGAGCATGGAGTAACCGACGTGCAGCGCGTAAATGAAGCCGGTGCAAGCGGCCACCACGTCGAATACCGCGGCATTTGTCGCTCCCAGCTTGTGCTGCACCACGCAGGAGGCGGCCGGTATCAGGTAGTCCGGTGTGACGGTGGCAACGATGAGTAGATCCACCTCTTCCGGCGTGAGCCCGGCGCGTTCGAGCGCAACGCGCGCCGCCCGAACGCCGAGATCGGAAGTGGCGACGCCCTCTTCGGCGATGTGGCGAGTTATAATGCCGGTGCGGGTGCGGATCCACTCATCGGAGGTATCGACGATCTTCTCCAGATCGAAGTTCGTCATCACGTAGGGAGGGGCATAAGCGCCCACCGCGGCGATTCCGACAGGTTGTATAATCTTCATATCAATACCTTGGGACGGGGTTCGCTTTTTAATAAGGATTGAAAGCGAATCCCCGCTATTATCACCAACCTCACGAGGAGGTTGGGGCGGCGGCGGGGGCGATCGCGCGCAGGCTGGCGGCAAGGTTGCGCCGGGCGGCGCGCACGGCGACGCGGATGGCGTTGATGATGGCGAGGCCGTTCGAGCGGCCATGGCAGATAACCACCACGCCGTTAACACCGAGCAGTTGGGCGCCACCCACCTCGGCGGCATCGAAGCGGTTGGCTACGCGCTTGAATGCCGGTTTCAACAGCAGCGCTCCGAGCCGCGACAGCCAGCCCCGGCGGATCTCATCCTTGAGCAACGCCATGATCAGCTCGCCGAAACCCTCGCCGGATTTGAGCACCAGGTTGCCGACGAATCCATCGCAGACGGCCACGTCCACTTCGCCGCGGGTGACTTCCTTGGGCTCGACGTTGCCGACGAAATTCAGCCCGCTGGTGAGCAGCAGCTTGTGCGTTTCTTTCGTCAGCTCGTCACCCTTGGTCGGCTCCTCGCCAATACTCAGCAATCCCACGCGCGGTTCGGGATGGTCGAGGACGGTAGCGGCGTAGATGGAGCCGATGCGCGCGAATTGCACCAGGTGGGCGGGCTTGCAATCGGTGGTGGCGCCGGCGTCCAGCAGCACGGTCTGCCCGCGGCGGGTGGGAATGAGGGTGGCGATGGCCGGGCGGTCGATGCCGCGCTGTGCCTTCAGAATGAGCACGGCGGCGGCCATCATCGCGCCGGAGTTGCCGGCGGAGATGAAGGCGGCGGCCTTGCGGTCGCGCACCAGCTTCATGCCGACCGCGATGGAGGAATCGGGTTTCTGGCGGACGGCGACGCCGGGCGATTCGCTCATCGCCACCATTTGCGAGGCATGCCGCAGCCCCAGGTTGGGCAGCCGTTCGGCGGTTTTCAGCAACGGAGTGACGAGGTGGGTATCGCCCACCAGCAGTAGATCGACATCGGGCAGCATGCGGGCAGCCGCAACCGTGCCCGCCACGATCTCGCGAGGGGCCTGGTCGCCTCCCATGGCATCGATGGCGATGGTAATGCGCTGCGATGGAGTTGCTGCATTATTCGACACGGGAATTATTTTTATGCGGAATGGCTGCGCCGGAGATTCACCACCTGCCGGTGATTCGATCCATAGGTGCCGCAAGACGGGCACACGTGATGCGGCACATGCAGCGCCTCGCAGTTGCCGCAGCGCACCAGCGTGGGCGCGGTGATCTTCCAGTTGGAGCGGCGCTTATCGCGGCGCGCGTTCGAAAATTTTCTTTTCGGGTTAGGCACGTTATTCTCCTCGACCATCCCGCCGGCGGGATGCATATTCGAACCGGCCACGAACGGGTCCGGCATTATGACTGATGTTGTTTCCGCTCCCACACCTGGCGTAGCTGGACCAGCCGCGGGTTCGTCTCTTCCGGGGCGCACCCGCACGGTCCGTCGCCCAGCCGGTGGCCGCAACGCGGGCACAGGCCCCGGCAATCGTCGGCGCACAGCGGCTTCAACGGCAACGCCAGCAGAATGCTCTGCCGGAGCAGCTCGTCAAGGTTCAGGTCCAGTGTGCCCGGAAAAAACAGCCGGGTGTCCGGCGCTTCCTCATCTTCCTCCACGCGGGAGGCCTGCCCGGCGGCCCGCGGAGGAAGCACCACAAACTCTTCCTGAAACTCGGCATGCACCGGCTGGCGGTAAACGCCCCCGCACCGGTAGCAAACCAGTTCGACTTCCGTATCCACCCCGCCCTCCAGCAGCAGGACGCGGCCCGTGCTGCTGATCGTCATACTGCCGCGCACGGGGGCAGTGAGAGTCATCCCCTCGACCTCCTTGAAGGTCATGTCGATCTCATGCTCGGCATAGGAGCCCGAAATCCGGGCGAACTCCGACAAATCCAGTTTCACCGTCCCGCTCCTTTCGGCGCCGCGCGCCCCAGGTGCATTGTACCGCCGATAGGGTCCCGGCGGCACGCGCGGTTGCGGTGAACTCTTTACAACTTCAGGCGGGCGGACTTGGAAGTCCGCGCTCCCAATTCAGGCGGACTTGGAAGTCCGCGCTCCCAATTCGGGCGGACTAGCAGCCCGCGCTCCGGCATCCAGTCAAAAAAATGCGGGCGGAACGGCGTTATCGGTCGTCCAACCCATCCAATGTTACACAAAAGGCGGAGAAAATGTCAAGGCAGAAGAGACCGCTTCATGGCCTGACCGCCAATTCCACGCTGATGATCCTCGTCTGTGACACTTCCCGCTCCGGGAAAGGAGCGCGGTTCTCGTCGCCATCGTAGACGATCACCTCATTGATTCCATCCTGGAATCGCCTCGTGGGCGTCGTTCATGCACACTGATGTCTACGGCGCCAGCACCGCGCCGCAGGCAGGTCAACATGGTCGTCGAGCACCCCCGCGGCGTATAGATCTCGGCTCGCGCGGATTGCGCCGGTAGTCGGACGCGAAGAGGTAATTGCAGTCGCCATTGTAAAGGATGCGGTTGGGCAGTTTCATCTTACCCCCACTCCCCTCTCGCGCCGAATTTTCCTCGCGCCGCCTTGCCGAATTCGGCGCTTGCCGCTTCCAGGCTGGCCAGTATTTCCTCGCTGGACTTGCCCGCCGCGGCGCGGGCGGCGGCGATGGTGGTATTGCACTCGTTGCTATCCATGAAGCGGGCTGCCTCCAGCAGGCTCGCTTCATCTTCCGCCGGGATGGCAATAAAACCGTGCTTGTCGGCGTGAATCAACTGACCCGGGTGAATCACCCGCCCGAACACCTCCACCTCGCAATCCCAGCGGATCGGATAGACATAGGCATGCCCCACGCTGAAACGGCGGGCCAGCGCCTTGAAGCCGGCGTTGCACATTTCGTCCACATCGCGGATCGAGCCGTCGGTGATGGTGCCCACGCAGCCCAGCGCGCGGTGGATGTTGCTGTTCACCTCGCCCCAGAAAGAGCCGATCACGCGCGGCTTGTCCAAGTCCTGTACCACCACGATTTTCGGTCCGGGCTGCGCGGCCACGTAGCGGCGGTAGTCCTCCCAGCCGCGCGGTTTTTCCCGGTGCGCGGGATTGCTCGGCTCGATGACCACCGTCACCGCGTAGCCGATCATCGGCCCCATCTGCGGCATGAAATCGCGCGTCTCCTCCAGGTTGAAGCCGTCTCCGCCGGGATTTTGCCGGGTGATCTGCTCCCAGCCGTTGTAAATGGTCGGCGTGTTCCAGCGCTTGAGCTGCAATAATTCGGCGTGGGAGAGCCGGGGTCGCATTTCATTATCAGGCATTGTCGAGTCTCCTATCCTTCCTGCCGCGTGCGGAAGTTCAGGCAATAGTGGTGATGGAAGTTCGGGACGAAAATCCGGGGGTAGCCCCAGATGCCGAGGGGTTTGCTGTTCTGGCACCAGATGCGCTCACCCTGGAAGGATAGGGTATCCATCAGCGCGCGGGTCAAGTCCCAGGCCAGCGGGTAAACTTCGCCGTCGGGCGCGCGGAAGTTCTGGATGACAACGGTCAGATAGCCGCCCGGTTTGATCAGCCGCGCCACCCCGCGGTAGATGCCCGCCAGCTCTTCGATAAAGGTGGCATATTCGGCGATGTTGCCCAGATCGCGCTCGTCCTCCGAATAGGCGGTGTCCAGCCCCTTGTCCTTGCGCTGCATATGCCTGGAGTATATTCCGCCGCGGCTGGTATGCAGCATGGCGCCGTAGGGCGGCGAGCTGATGGAATAGTCGAAGACGGGCAGCCCATCGGCGAAAGGCAATCCCGCCGCCGCCAGCTCTGATTGCGACTCCGTCCAGAACTCCTGATTGGTCGCCGCGCGGGAGTCGCCTTGCAGCACGATCTGCCTGGGCGCCGTCTGACCCAGGCGCAGCCGCATCACGTTGACGTACCGCTCGGTCAGCTCGACCGCCACCCCCCGGCGCTCCTGCTCGGAGCAGGCCACCAGCGTGGCGCCGGAGCCGGCAAAGGGGTCGAGCACCCAGCCGCCGGCCTTGGTGAAGAAGCGCAGAAATTCGGCGACCATCTCTTCCGGGAAGCGCGCCGGATGCAGCTCGGTATTGCGGTTCTGATGGTAGCGTCGCGAGTCGCAGGTGAACCAGGATTTGGTGAATTGCAGCCACTCGCCGCCGTTCAGGTCATTCAGCAGGTTTTTCTGATGCAGATCGCCCATAAGTCGATGATACTCCGGTGATGGCATGGTGTTCGCAAAAATGCTGCAGTTTCTCGACCAGCGGCCCGCGCAGCACGGCGGTCAACAGCACGACCATTCCCAGCGCCAGGCCGGTGACTTTCAATGTATTCAGGCGCTCGCGGTATATCAGCGTGGTCAGCACCACGCCGCCGAGCAGCGAGACGCCGCCGTTGAGGGAAAAGACGACCGCGGCGGGCAGCCTGATTACCGACATGAAGAGCAGCATGCCGACGGCGCCGGAAAACCCCGCCAGCAGGCCGGCTTTCCACTCGGACCGGGTGGACGGCAGGGATTCTTTCCGCAGCAAATCGGCGACCAGCGTGGCGGCAGCCCCGCCGAAATAAAAGATCGTCAGGTAACCCAGCCGGTTGGCGCCCTCGAAGAGGATGGACTGCCACTTGGGCGCCGCCAACAGCACGCCGTTGGAGAGAAAAACAGCCATCAGCACCAGCAGGAAAAGCAGTCCGGTGGCCGGCGTGGTGTCCTTCGCCTGCGCCATGCCGCGCTGAAACGCCAGCAGCATCAATATAAAAAGACCGAGCAGCAGCGGGTCGAAAAACCAGTATAACCGCTCGTTAAAAAAAGGCGAGAGCAGAATGGGCACCAGCGTACCCAGGTTTACCACGATCCAGACTACCGACGCCGGCCCCAGCCGGTATGCCGGCATCAACAGCAGCAGCACCAGAAAAAACAGCACGCCGGCGCCCAGCGCGAGCGCCCACAGCCGCCAGTCGCCCCATGTCGTTCGCTCGGTAAGGAAGGCGGCAATCCCGCAGACCAGGCCGGCGCAGACGAACATGACGCGGGCAAAGCCGGCCGTGCGGCAGCGATATTGATCGGCCACTTTATACCCGAGACCCAGCACCGCCCAGAACAGGCCGGAGATGAAGAGTAGCAGATAAAGCACAGGGGTGGGCAGGGTTAGTTCCACAACGCCTCCAGGAATGGCCACGGGCCGCTTGAGTATAACGGGGGAGCGTGTGATGGTCAATAGTACCTTTAGGCTTGAAAACCACAAAGAATAACAAGCTTTGAATCACAATTACGCTTAACCAGGTAAGCTGAATTCGGTGGTTGAGTAGGCAGGTAAGCTGAACTATTCTTTCCACAGTTCTGTTGCTGTATCGAAACCACCTCTGCGGCGGTACTCCGCGGCATGAGTGGTAAGCCTGATGGAAAGCCTGAATTCTTGGGTTGTGGGCAAAGCCCACGTTGGTTTTCTGTTCGTATAAATCTCCAACCGGAAACGGTATTCTGTTCGTTAGAATGCGTGACTGTACCCCCGGGCTATTGTCCTCACTCTTATACACATCTTATATTTTCGTTCACAGCGCGCGTACCCGGCAGCCCGCCCCGGCCTTCAAAAGGCCGGGCTATTCATAGACGCCTCCTTAAGGAGGCTGTGATTTTATTGTTTCAAGCCGGATTTATCCGGCGTCTTATACTAGCCCGGCCTTTTGAAGGCCGGGGCGGGCGGGAAGATATAGGCGCCGTGACTGAAAAACCGAGATGTGTATAAGAGTGAGGCTATTGTCTAATGCGGATTTCGCCCGCAACCCAACTTATTTTTCGCAGTTCTTTTGATTTCAGGTACTAACCCGGCAGAGCCAGAAGCAATACATAAATGAATAATGGTTTGGTCGGTACGCGGCGATTTATCGGACCGATCAATACCTGGCGCACCGACCAGACCAATCTTAATGCGGGTTTCGCCTGAACCCAACAACTTGTTTTTCATCGCACTTCCTGCGATTTCAGGTAGTATGGATCGTTCGCCCGGCGTATTCCACATGATAACCGATAGACCTGTACCAATGACCGTGCTACAATAGTGACGGCGGTCTTCCGTCGTCCGCAACCCCCTCCGGCTGCCGGCGTGTTTTCGGAGGTATGTCGAGCCATGAGATATCTCATTCGAGTGACGGCACTAGTCGTCTTACTGGCGGGCATCTGCTGGGTCGCCGGCTGTTCCGTCAGTGCCGGCCTGTCCGGCAATTCCATTGTCATCACCCCTTCCTCGTCCCGGCTCTTCCCCGGCGGCTCGCAGACATTCGCCGCCAACATGCCGGTCGAGTGGAGCGTGAAGGAGACCGGCGGAGGTAACATTACCCAATCCGGGTTGTATATCGCGCCGGTGGCGACGGGCACCTTCCACGTGGTCGCCACGCGGCTGGACGATGCCGCGAAGGAAGCAACGGCGACGGTCACCGTTACGCCGGGGAGCATCGTCTCCGGATTGACCGCCAATCCACTGGCGGACGCCGCTGTGCAGGGGTTTCCGGACGGCGCCAACCTGGTGCGCTGGCCGTTTTTGAGCAGCCGCGTCCTCGCTTATTTCGTCTATCGGGACACCAATCCGCTCGCGCCCACCGCCGTGGCGCCGGGCTCCATCTTCGAATACGTGGATTCCGCCGGCCCGCTGCCGCAACTCGGCGCCGTGATGGAGACGGTGGAGGTGGATATCGAGATCGATCCGCAAACCGGCGTGGTAGATCGCTTCGAGCTGAATACGAGTTATGATCCGAGCACCCTCGACCTGCACAACGCGGAGATGAACCTGGGCGAGCAGTCGCTGCACATGGCCTGCCGCCGCGTGCCGCTCACCGCGGGCGACACATGCGGATACCGGTTACGGGTGCTGTATATGGACTACGACACGGGCGGTCTTGACGACCCGGGTGGATTTCCCGCCGCCTACCGCCTGTACCTGGGGAACCTGTCGGACGCCACCGCGCGCGTGACTCTTACCAGACCGCCCGAGTTAACCTCGCCGGGGCAGGGACAGTTTCCGATCGATGGGCTTTTCCGCGCCACGCAATCACCCGGCGCATGGAACTACATCGTGCAGGTCTCTTCCGGCTCCGCCTTCGGCACGGCAGGCGCCTACGCGTTCAATGCCACCCCAAACGGCGCGAGCGTGGAAGGATACCTGGACCCCGTCGAGCTCTTCAACCGGTTCGCGGGCTTTGCCGGACAGCCGCTGTACTGGCGGATAGGCGCGCGCGCGGATACGGGCCCGCTCCCCGCGCCGCTGTCCGATCCGAACCAGTCCGGCTGGGTGTTCTCCCCCTTCCGCTTCTTCACCCTGCCGCCTTTCCCCCCGCCGCCGGGGTGATATTACCGCATCAACTCGAGGTGTTTTTCCTGCAGCCAGTGGAGGTCGTTTTTTGGGAGGGAGAGCGGGCTGCCGATGATGATGGAGGCGACCAGCGAGTGGGCGAAGATCTCCATCACGTCGAGGATGTCGTAAGCATCCCACAAGTCGGCGCCCCAGGTGAGCACGCCGTGATGCGACATCATGTAGGCTTTGCAGGAGGGCCGCATGTAGCGTCCCACCAGCTCGGCCAGCTCGCGGGAGGACGGGTGGGCATAGGGGAGCAGCGGCACGTCGCGGCCCAGAATGGCCACCGCTTCGCACGAGGAGGAGGTGTCCAGCGTCTTGCCCGCCTGCGCAAAGCCGGTGGCATAAGGCGGGTGGGCGTGGATCACCGCCCCCGCCGCGGGCAGCGCCTGGTAGGCCATCAGGTGCATGAAGGTCTCGCTGGACGGCCTGCGCGTCCCTTCGAGCACCTCACCCGCCGCGTTCACCCGCACCAGATCCTCTTCGCGAACGCGCATCTTGTTCAACGCGCCCGGCGTCACCCAGAAGTTGCCGTCGGGCAGCCGCACGCTCACATTCCCGCCGGTCGCCGTGGTATAACCGCGCGCGGCCAGCAAGTGACATATCTCTACCAGCTCGGTACGGGGATCGGCTGACATTGAATTCCTCCGGTGATGGGTGATAATACCAGGTTTATGGTTTATCGTTTATGGTTTATCATTTACTTTGGATTCCTGGCTCTGCCTGGCTGAGAAGAGATAACCGCTCCATCGGCCAGCCGCAAGCCTGCAACATTGTACGCGGTGGAGCATGGACGTGCAATGGGATTGACGCCTATCCGTAGAAAAGGCAGAATGATGAAAACCAACCGAGGGGATGCCGCATGACCAGGCGCGAGAATATGTTGCGGGCCGCCCGCTTTGAATCTCCGGAATCTATCCCGATGATCTTCGTCTACAACGGCTCCTGCTGGGGAGAGTATCCGCACGAGCCGTTGATCGAGCTGATGGCCGATCACCCGTATCTGTTCCCGAATTTCGACGCGAAGTCGTTCACCCCGCCGGTTTTCAAACAGCGGCATGGCGACCTGACCACCGATGAATGGGGCATCACCTGGGAGACGGGTTATCCGGGCATGATCGGCGGCATTGCCCGGCACCCGCTGGCGGAGTGGGCCGATCTGCAAACCTGGACGCCGCCCCCGCCGAACCTGAACGCTGAAGACGAAGGCAGGCGGCTGGAAGCCGCCTATTCGGCAGGTGAGCTGCGCGTCGGTGGGTTGGACCATGGCCATACCTTCCTGCGCTACACCTACCTGCGCGGCTACGAGAACGCCATCTTCGATATGGCCGACGACGACCCGCGCATGCGCCGGGTGCTGGGCATCATCGAGGATTTCAACCGCCGGGTGGTCGCGCAGCACCTCGCCTGCGGCGTGGACTGGATGTCCTACCCGGAAGACCTGGGCATGCAGGTCGGCCCGATGCTCTCGCCGGAATACCTGCGCAAATACATCAAACCGAGCTACACCCGGCTGATGGCGCCGGCGAAGGAGGCCGGCAGCGTGATCCACATGCACTCCGACGGCGACATACGCGACCTGGTGGATGACCTGGTGGTGAGCGGCGTGCAGGTGGTGAACCTGCAGGACCTGGTGAACGGGCTGGACTGGATCAAAGCCAACCTGTGGGGCAAGGTGGCCATCGACCTGGATATCGACCGCCAGAGCGTGGTTACCTTCGGCGCTCCCGCGGAAATCGACGCGCTGATCCGCCATGAGGTGGAACTGCTGGGCAGCAGGCAGGGCGGCTTGATGATGATCTACGGCATGTATCCCGGCGTGCCGCTGGAAAACGCCCGCTCGCTGATGGACGCGTTGGAGAGGTACGCGGGGTATTATGCGTGAATGGTGAATGGTGAATAGTGAATGGTGAATAGTGAATGGTGAATGGTGAATGGTGAATTCGCGCCTAACACACAGCCTTGTCCCGGCTTTCTTCGCATGCTATACTGCCGCTATGTCTACCTCCGATCCGAAGCTCATTGTCGCCCTCGATTATCCTGACACGGCGTCCGCGCTGGCGATGGCGCGGCTGCTGCAGCCGCTGTCGCCGTGGGTTAAGGTGGGGCTGGAGCTGTTGATGGCCGCGGGGCCGGGGGTGGTGTCCGAGCTGAATAGGATGGGGCTGCCGGTATTCCTCGACGGGAAGTTTCACGATATTCCGAACACGGTGGCCGGCGCGGTACGGGGAGCCGCTGCCTCGGGGGCACGCATCATCAACGTGCACGCCTCCGGCGGGCTGCGCATGATGCAGGCGGCGCGCGAGGCGGCGGAGGCGAGCGATCCAAGACCGCTGGTGATCGGCGTAACCGTATTGACCAGCCTTTCGCCGGAGGAATTGCGCGACGAAGCCGGTTTCGCGCGGCCAATGGAGGAGCAGGTTTTATCGCTGGCGCAATTGGCAAAGCGGGCCGGATTGGACGGCGTGGTCGCTTCAGTCGCGGAAACGGCGGCCATCAAGGCGGCCTGCGGGAAGGATTTTGTGGTGATCACGCCCGGCATCCGTCCCGCCGCCGTAGAAGACGACCAGCGCCGCGTGGCCACCCCGCGCGACGCCATTGCCGCCGGCGCGGATTTCCTGGTGGTAGGGCGGCCCATAACGCAGGCGCCGGACCCCGCCGCCGCCTGCGCCGCCATCCAGAGCGAGATTGTTGAAGGGATAGGGACATAGGCGTTGAGATAAGAAGGTTTGTTAATGACCCTAACCCCTAACCGCTATACATTGGTCAACCTCCATCACACTTCGTTCCGACGTCCCGGAGTATATTCGGGATGGGGAGGAACGAAGATGGAGACGCGACATGAGCTGGAGACGACTTACCAGTTGAACGGGCAGCATCATCATGCCCGCACGAGCATCAGGGAGAAGGAAGAGGGCGGCAAAACGCATTTTCAGGCGGAAATATCCGATTCACCGCTGCAAGGCACCTACGGCGGCTGGGCGGAATCCATCGAGCTGGCGCTGGATTTCCTCAATCTGGCGATGCAGGCGGAGGGCGCTGATGAAATCGACTTCGACGCAATTTGAGCCGTCGAGTAGCTAGCGCTCGACCAGAAAGGAGCTTCCCCCATGCGAATCGGCATTCCTCGAGAGATCAAGACAAAAGAAAACCGTGTGTCGTGCACGCCGGGCGGGGTGCGCATGTTCGTGCAGCACGGCCATCAGGTTCTGGTCGAGCGATGCGCCGGGTTGGGCAGCGGTTACCCGGATCAGGCCTACGCGGATGCCGGCGGCGTCATCGCGCCGGACGCAGCGGAGGTATGGGGCTGCGACATGGTGATCAAGGTCAAGGAGCCTATCGAGGCGGAATACCCATACCTGCGTCCGGGATTGCTGCTGTTCACCTACCTTCACCTGGCGGCCGATCGCAAGTTGACGGAAACGCTGGTGGCAAGTCGGACCACGGGCGTGGCCTATGAAACCATCGCCGTCGGCCCTCGCCTGCCGCTGCTGGAGCCGATGAGCGAAATCGCGGGCCGGATGAGCGCGATTGTCGGCGCGCATTATCTCAGCAAGGCGCAAGGCGGGAGCGGGGTGCTGCTGGGCGGGGTGCCGGGGGTGCTGCCGGGCAACGTGCTGGTGATCGGCGGCGGCACCGCGGGGGTGAACGCGGGCCGCGTGGCGGCCAGCCTGGGCGCGGATGTCACCATCCTGGAAGTTGATATCGAGAAGATGCGCTTCCTGGATATCACCCTGCACAGCGCCGCGCACACGCTGTATTCAAACGAGCAGAACCTGCTGGAGCGGCTGCCGAGCGTTGATCTGCTGATCGGCGCGGTGCTCATCCCCGGCGCCAAAGCGCCCAAGCTCATCCGCCGCGAGATGCTGGACATCATGAAGGCCGGCTCGGTGTTCGTGGACATCGCCATCGACCAGGGCGGCTGCGCGGAAAGCTCGCGCCCCACCACTCACGACGATCCGGTGTATGTCGAACACGAGGTAGTGCACTATTGCGTGGCCAACATGCCGGGCGCCTACGCGCGCACCGCCACGCAGGCGCTGACTAATGCAACGCTGACCTATGCGATGAAGATGGCGGACCTGGGACTGGAGACGGCCATGCGCCAGATGCCCGACTTGCGGCTGGGCCTGAATACCTGGAACGGGCAATTGACCTATGCCGCCGTAGCCGAAGCGCACGGCCTGCCGGCCGCCCCTAATCCCTTCGCCGAAAGTACGCATAATATACTGGTGAATATAGAGTGAGTTATAAGAAAGAAGTGATAAGTGATTTAAGGAGTAGTGAGTGGCGGGTGTTCCTGGTAATAAAATGATCTACCTGATAAAACACGCTGTAGAGAATTTCACCGCGAAAGGATTACTTATCCCTCATCACTTCTCACTTCACCAAAAAAAAGACGGGCTCTCCGGGCATTACACCCGGGGAGCCCGCGAAGCGCGGTTTTCCGCGCATTATCGTTACATAGCCTCGGTAGGCCGATGCTCCAGCCAGACCGCCGGCACCGATGCCGCGGCCAGACCGATCGCGCCCAGGAACACCAGGAATCCGGCGATGGACGCGGTCATCACCGCGAAGCCGGCTGCCGCCGTCGCCACTGGGGCGCTAAAGAGCTGGATCACGCCCCACAGGAAAAGCAGGCCGCCCAGTACTCCGGAATACCAGCGTACTGTAACCGGGTTGCGCACGCCGTATCCGACCCATAACGACGCGACGGCGATGATCAACCAGATAATGGACGTAATAATCAAGCCGCTCTGAGTTCCGCCGATAATGCCGGCCCCAACCAGACCCGCGATACCGAGCACTAACAACAGGAATCCCAGCAAGATGGAATACCATCGTGACAGCATTGTCGTTCACCTCCTTTGTTGGAAGTCTCGCATTTCAGTATTCCAATAGGGCGCCGCGAATAACACCCGGCACAAACATCAATGTGCCATTTTGTGAATACGACCCCCTGTAAAGAAGTTCGAAGTTCGGATTTTTTGAAACACCGGGAACTCTTAATTTCCTTGACAATAAACAGAGCTATCCGTATACTTTCCGCAATGTTTTCATGGAGTTCATTTCGGATCGAAGGGGAGAAGCCATACGGCGGGTAGCCGCATGATCGTCCATCGTCGCTTATCCGCCGCAGGCATAACCTCCTGCGGCTTTTTTGTAGTTCAGAGTTGTCTCTCGGGGAGGAAGATTCATGTTACTCGGGACCCAGCGCATAAACGAGCGCGGTCATCTGGAGATTGGCGGATGCGATGCGGTCGAGCTCGCGCGCGAGTTCGGCACCCCGCTGTATGTGATGGATGAAGCCACCATCCGCGCGAAGGCGCGCGGGCTGCGCGATGCCTATGCGATGCGCTACCCCGACTCGCTGATGCTCTTCGCATCGAAATCGTTCCTGACGCTGGCCATCTGCCGTATCATGGATGAGGAGGATTACGGCCTCGATCTGTCTTCCGGCGGCGAAGCCTACACGGCGATCCAGGCGGGCTTTCCGATGGAGCGCACCTACCTGCATGGGAATAATAAATCACCCTGGGAGCTGGAGATGGCGCTGGACGCCGGCATCGGGCGCATCGTGCTCGACAACGAGCGTGAGATGGACATGTTGCAGGAGATCGCCGCCGCGAAGGGGAAGACGCAGGATGTGCTGCTGCGCGTGGCGCCGGGCATCAAGCCGGAGACGCACAGCTATATCCAGACCGGCCAGATCGATACAAAATTCGGACTGGGCATCTCCACCGGCTGCGCCATGCGTGGGCTGGCGAAAGCGCAGCGCCTGCCCAACCTGAACGTGGTGGGCATCCACTGCCACATCGGCTCGAATATTATGGGGCTCGATTCCTTCGAAATGGCCACGCGCATGATGATCCGCTTCGCGGCGCATGTACGGGATGAGCTGGGATTGACGATACAGGAATTGAACCTGGGCGGCGGCGTGGGCGTGCGCTACCGGAGCGGGGATCAACCGCCCAGCCCGGACGCTTATGCCGAAGCAGTGGTCACCGGCATGCACGACGAGCTGGAAAAGGTGGGCCTGCCGCATCCGCGCCTGCTGCAGGAGCCGGGACGCTACATCACCGGCGAGGCGGGAACCACACTCTATACCATCGGCACCATCAAGGACGTGCCGGGAATTCGCCGCTTCGTGAGCGTAGACGGCGGCATGAGCGATAATCCGCGTCCGACGCTGTATGAGGCGGTTTACGAGGCCATCGTGGCGAACAAGCCGAATGCGTCTATCACGCAGAAAGTCAGGCTGGCCGGCAAGCACTGCGAATGCGACAATCTGATCATGGAGCTGCCGCTGCCCGACGTCGAGCCGGGCGACATCCTCGCCGTACAGACCACCGGCGCCTACAATTATACCATGTCGTCGAACTACAACCGCTTCACCCGCCCGGCGGTGGTACTGGTGAACGACGGTAATGCCGACGTGATCGTCGAGCGCGAAGCGCTGGACGACCTGCTGGCGCACGACCGGGTGCCGGAGCGGCTGCGGAAGTGCGTGAAAACGTAGCGTCAAAGTACAGCATGAGGAGCCTGCCATGACTTACCGCGGGCGGTGGCATGGGAAGCATTGCTACTTCGGTTTCCACCACGATCTGCATGCCGACGCGAGCGACACGGCCATCGGGACGCGTTGCGGCGCGAGTGAACTGGTCTCGATGCTGCGGCTGACCGGGGCGGATTTCGTGCAGACCGACAGTAAAGGACATCCGGGTTATGCCAGTTGGCGCAGCCGGACTCCCGCGGCCAGCATCGCTCCCGGTGTGGTGGAAGACGCTCTCGCACACTGGCGAGCGGCTACCCAGTCCCTCGGTATTCCGTTGCACGCTCACTATTCCGGAATCTGGGATTCGATGGCGGGCGCGAAAAATCCGGACTGGCGCCTGCTCGCTGCAGACGGCTCGCCGGCGCAGGCGCCTTTCCGCCTGGATACCTGGCCGCCAACGCCGGGAGCGCTGATGTGCCCGTGCGGCCCATATCTGGAGAAACTGCTCATCCCGCAACTGCTGGAGATGATCGACCGTTATGAGATCGACGGCTTCTGGATCGATGGGGACATCTGGGCCATGCAACCGTGTTATTGCCCGCGCTGCCGCCGCGCCTTCACCGAGGAAACGGGCGAGAGCGAGCCGCCGGTGGAAACGAGCGATCCCCGTTGGCCGCAATGGTGGGATTTCACCCGGCGGAGTTTCGAAGCCTATGTAACGCGATACTGCGATGCCTTGCACCAATATAAGCCGGGGGTACTGGTCTGCTCGAACTGGCTGCAAACCTTCCGGCATCCCGGCGAGCCGGCAGTGCCTACCGATTGGATCAGCGGTGACAACAGTCCCGTCTGGGGATTAGACGGCTGCCGCTGCCAATCTCGTTTTATCTCTACGCGCGGTAAACCGTGGGACATGATGCTGTGGGATTTTTACAACTCCCACTGGCTGGACGATCCCGCCTCACCATGGGTGACCAAGCCGGTGCAGATGCTGCAGCAGGAAGCGGCCGTGGTAACGGCGCTGGGCGGGCAGGTGCAGGCATGCGACGCTCCCTGGGCGCCGTGCGGCTTGCGAACCGGTCAGCATGTTCCTTGGCGGTTGCGGCGCGTGCGCGAGCTCGGTCGCTTCGTCAAGGCTCGACAGCGGCTTTGCAGCGACACCGAAACCATTCCCCAGGTGGCCATATTGCACTCCGAGCACCATGCCCGGGCAACCATCACCGGGTCGAACCTGCTCTGGCATGTGGATGCCACTGCTGTCGAGGGGGCGGTATACAGCATCCTGGAGAATCTTTACGGTGTAGATATATTAGACGAATGGGCGCTGTTGCCTCGCCTTGATGATTTCCCGGTAGTGGTGATTCCCGAACAGGATTCGCTCTCCGAGACGATGGTGGCCGCGGTGAAGGCTTATGTCGCCGCCGGTGGGAAACTGCTGCTGACCGGCGCCGCGCTGCTCGATCGTTTCGGCGCCGGCTTCCTTGGTGTGACGCCGGGCACGCTGACGGAGCCCGCTACCTATCATCTGCCCGCGGGTGACGGCATGGCGCCGGTATACAGTAAAACCTGGCGCCTGCTGGAGACCGCGGGCGCCCGCGCCATTTATCTGCTCGGTACCACTCCATTACGCGACGAATATCTGCTTCCCAATCCCGGAGCGACACTGCATCGGCATGGCAAGGGACGCGTCCTCTATGTGCCGGGCGATCTCTTCCGCGATTTCGCTCACAATCGCTATCCGTCGAACCGCGCGCTGGTCGGCAACCTACTGCGGAAACTGGCCGGACGTCTGGATTTCGAGGTGCGCGGGCCGGTTTGCGTCGATGTAGTGCTGCGCCGTAAAGATCGCCGGACTATCATCCACCTGATTAACCGCGCTTCCGGCATTCCGAATCAACCGCAGAACGGCGCAGTCGATGAAATCCCCTATGTCGGCCCTCTCACCATCACCTGCCGTCGGGCCACACCGCCCAGCCGCATCCGACCAGCTTTCGAGAAGGCGCTGCTGCAGTGGGACTACCAGGCAACCGGCCTGCTGCGCATCACTGTTCCCACTGTAAAAATTCATCTGGCAATAGTGCTTGAATAGCAGTATAATATAGTCATGCATCACCGTTGACATCGCTTCGCTCTGAATCCACAGTGGTAAGAAACCGTTTGACCGGGTAGGAGCTGCCATGCATAGACTACTCCTGACGATCCATAATATCGCTGCATGCACGCTTTTACTGCTCATTATGCTGCTGATCCCCAGCCGGATAGCAGCGGAAGAGAAGTCCGCCATGAAGTCCATCTCGTTCCGTTATGACGACGGTGCGCCGACCGGAGCCGGCGACATGAAAGCCCACCAGGCTACGCTCCCCCCGCTAACCGGGTCAGTATGGATCTACGCCGGTTTCGGCCCAACCGAAACGAATCCGGTGCGGCTTGCCGGCGGTCAACCCATCGGACTGCAGACGGTGACCTTCGGAATGTCGGAGGGAGAAACGTTTACCCCGGTGGTATCGTTCGGCATGGCCGGAGATACGCACGCGGGGATGAACGATTTCGGCATGTTGATTCCGTGGGCACATGACCGGAACTACGATTACTACGGCAAGTATGCTCGCCCGCAGACGCCATATGACTTCAAAATCAAACTGGACTTGAAGCGGGGAACGCAGAGCGTCTGGGTGAGCGGCCGCGGGGATGACGACTGGTTTCTGTTGGCCAATGATGCGCCGGCGATCGACAACACCGACAAGGTGAATATGGTGCGCGTCGAGCAGAACCTGGGGGCAGCCGGAGTCGATCTTGTGATCCGTGCAACGTCATGGCCGGAAGGAGAGAAAGTACGGCCTTACTCGCGGGCGAAAGCTGACCGATTGGTAGCGGCAGGTAAGGGATTCACCTTTCAATCGATGAAATCGATCTGGCAGAAACCGGACAGACATGTAACGATTGCCCGAAACAATCCGAACACCACCGCGGAGGAACGGGCGTGGCTGGGATTTCCAGACGTGGCGCAGATCGGGCCAAGGACATTGGTATGTGCATATGACCTTGGAGCGGCCCACGGCGGCTCGGGACCGGTCGAAGTTGCTCGGAGTGAGGACCTTGGTGCGACCTGGCGCAAAGTCGGGACGATCGATTGTCCATCCGCCGCGGTAAGGCTTCAACTGCTCAAGGACAGATCGCTGCTCATGTCGGAACCGGGATTTTATCGGAGCACCGACGAAGGTCGCACGTGGGAGCGTATCGGCCAGTTGAATGCAAAAGAGGCCGGCGGCCACGAAGCGGCTGTTGTTAGTCGCGTCGTCGAAATGCCCGATGGCGCCTGGCTGGTGGCGGGCTCCTGGTCTACCTTTCCGGATCAGGATTTCTGGAACCTGAACAAGTCCGAGACAGTGGAGGTCTATCGCTCGACGGACCGGGGGAAGACCTGGCGCTATCTTTCCTCGGTGGACGAGTATCCGCGGGGATTGAGCGAACCAAGCATGGTGCTCATGCCGACCGGACGATTGTGGATGTTTATCAGAGAGAGTTTTTTGCTGATGCCCGGCGTGAAAACCTTCTCGGACGACGGTGGGAAGACATGGGCATCCTGCGAAGAATTGCCGTTTCCGATTATCGGGCGAACCAATGCCGGGTGTCTTCACGACGGGCGGGTGTTCATGACAATGCGGGAGAGCATGGGACGGAGCAGCCTCTGGGCCTGGGTGGGCGACCCGGCGGAAAAGACGATTAACGGCATCTGGGCCGCGCATCTCAATGACTCCCGCTCGGTTGCAATGAAGAATGGAGCGCTCTACATCGACAACGACGGACGGCGCGGCCAGTTTACACAATATTTTCTCAGCTACCCGCATGGCCCGGATGGGACGATCGAGGTGACGGCGGAAGTGAAGGTGCCGGTAAATAACGGTTATGCAGCCACGCTGATCGTGCCGTATGTCGGCAAAATGCGCATTTATCCCGATCACATCCAGTTTGCCCACGATGCTTCGCTGAAAGCAAACATTACTCCAGGGCGGTTCCATGCCTATCGGTTGATCGCGGACGAAGGCAGCATGAAGCTGAGCATCGACGGCAAAGAGGTGCTATCAACTGATAAATGCGACAACCGTATTGCCCGCACCGTCGGCACCATTGTGCGGAACAGCCCGTATGTCTTCGGATTCGGCAACGAGCCGACCTTCCCAATGTATTTCGAGTATTCCGATGTCTGGGCGCAAAGCTGTCTCGATGAATGGGAGCACAGCGGTGATGAGCCGCCGGCGCAGCTACCCACAATCCCAAAGATGATGATGATCACCCAGGGAATTCGCGGAGATCAGGTGACGCCGAGAGTCACCGGCTGCAGTATCTGGAAACGCGTCAATGTCAGACTGGGGGATCCGAAGACGGGAGTGCGCGAGCAGTCCTGGGACGGGAAACGCGACGGCTTCCCCGACCAGTATCTGCTCGACCGGGTATTCGAGGTGGAAGCGAGTACCACCGGAAGCCACGGACTGGACCAGGGGTATGCCAGTTGGATCGAGCTTGCTGACGGGCGACTATTCGTGGTCAATTATACCGACGACACGGCGCCGCCCTGCCGGGTGACGCCGAGCTGGCCAACCGGACTCCCGTGGATACGAGGCACCTATGTGCTGCCGGAAGATTTACCAAAATCCCCGCGCTGATCAGGGAAAGAGCAGCATGGCATTAAAGAATCTTTTGAGGTAGAATCATGCGCTGTTTCTTTTATGTAATTTCGCTCTTCCTGTTCCTTGTCCTGACGCCGGTTGCCGGTCAGGATGTTCCGCCGGCGCCGGAAATTCCACCTGTGTATGACGGCAAATCCGGCACGTATGCCGGAGAAGAACGTGTGAATCCGCGGGACGGAGCAGTGATGGTGTGGGCGCCGGCGGGAACATTCATGATGGGAAGCGCGGATGGCGATCCCGGCGCCGGTGACGACGAGAAACCGCGGCATGCAGTCAACCTTGATGGCTACTGGTTCTATCGCAACCTGGTGACGGTAGCGCAATACCGGAATTTTTGCCGGGCGACTGAACGGCAAATGCCCGCGCTCCCGTATTGGTCGCGGGAAGACCATCCCGTGGTATATGTCACCTGGGAGGAGGCGGACGCTTACGCGAAGTGGGCGGGCGCCGCGCTGCCCACTGAAGCGCAATGGGAAAAGGCGGCGCGCGGGACGGACGGGCGGATCTATCCCTGGGGGAACGATTGGGATGGCGCGAAATGCGTCAATTCGGTCGGTGGGAATGCGCCGGGTGGAACCAAATCCGTGGGAAGTTGCCCGGCGGGCATATCGCCGTATGGCGCGCTGGACATGGCGGGGAATGTCTGGCAATGGTGCGCGGACTGGTACGATCCCCAATACTATCTGAACTCACCTTCGCGTAATCCCACCGGGCCGCCGGCGGGCGCAACGCGGGTGGTGCGCGGCGGCAGTTGGCGCGGCCGGTATCCGACCGGCTTCCGCGCAGCTTACCGTAACCATGATTATTCGTTATACCGGATCAACTACTTCACGGGATTCCGCTGTGTAATCAACCCGCCGATTCTTTGATCAAGCGCGATTATTGCACGATGGTTTTCGATGCGGGGTAAACTACCAGCCGGTTCAGGTAAGACGACAGATCCAGCCGGGCACCAAGGCGCATGGTGAACGGTTTCCGCAGCTCGATAGACGGCGCATCACTGTCGGGAGCGATCTGCTCGATAGTCACCGGGGCGCCGAAGGTTTTCACTACCGTCAGGCGCAACACGCGGCGCGCCGGCGCATAGTCCAGCCACAGCCAGCAGCGACTGAAAAAGAGCGGCATATGCCACTCCGCCTGTCCGGTCGGCAATCTCGGCGACAGGTAGAGCTGCCGCACCGGCACATCGATAGTGGAGCCGGACAGCGCGTTCAACACGTGCCAGGTTGTTGGACAGGTCATGTAACTGACCAACCCACCCTGACTGCCACTGGGCGCGCTGTAACTCAAGGTCTGGTGCCAGGGGTTATGATTCTGCTCCCATACCACGTTATAAACACGCTTGATGACATCCAGGCCGTCATCGACATACCCCTCATTGATCGCCTCGCAGCCGACATATGGTTCATACTGGAGCAGATAGCAACTGCCGGTGGCGATACGCCCATCCGGCGTCACCTCCATCGGCGGAACAGGAGAGAACGGCTTGACGTGTCGCTGCAGGATGTATGCGATGGCTTTGTCGGTAATCTCCGGGGAGAGTGTGCGCCCGCTGGCGGACAAGCGTGAAAGCCAATCGCCTGCCAGTGGGGCGATAAAGGAGTTCTCACGTTTCTCCCCGGTTTGCACATTTACCAATTTCCGGAAATACTCACCGGTCCACAACTGTTGCATGACGCTCTGTTGCGCCGACGCGAAGCGGTCGGCATAGGCCTGACTCCGTGCCGCGTCTCCTTCGATCCGCGCGATATCTATCCCCGCCCGCAACGCGCCTAGATAACAACCGGCGGAATAACTGAAGGAGCCGCGCGGTATATCCTCATAATCATACGTGCTGCCGCCTTCCGGAATGAAATCGCCGTCCGTATCGGCGGTCTGCAGCCAGGCCAGGGCATCCAGCACGTGCGGCCACATCTCATCCAGGAATTTCCTGTCGCCGGTCCACCGGTAGAGTTTCAGCACTTGCATGATAAAGGAGCACGACAGGTCCGGCCAATCCGTCACTCCGTAGGTTACATTCGGGTCCCCGATGACTTCGTGGATGTTCCCGTTCATATGGGTGATCCGTCCGTCGGAGGGTTTCGCCATCTGCTGGCAGTCGGCGAACAGACGAAGCTCCCGCTGATCCAGCTCGGGAAACATCTGCGTGAGGAACGCATGAGATGCCATCCGCTGGTCCATGGTGCCGGTTGCCCCACCCATATCGACCGGGCTTTCCATCGTAGTAAAACGCCCGTCGCGGGTAAGGATACTGCAGGCGTAGAGCGGGAAGGCGCAATTAACCAGTTTCAGCTTGAGCCACGCCGGCAGATTTGACCGGCGCACCAGGTTCTGCCATTCCAGCGTCTCATTCAATAAGCGTTTCGTATTGGCAGCCGTGTAGACGGCAATCTCGCCGGCGCTTTTGAAACGGTTGCCATACCAGTGCCCGACGTTTTCCGGTCCGTGCTTGCCGGAGTTTTGCGGATGGCGGGTGGTGATGAAATCGGGAAAATGCCAGACCAGGAGATACTCTATCCGGCGTGTTTCACGAGGTTTCAAGGTCACGGTAGCGGACACCAGCGCCGCGTGCTCCTTCGGAGTGGTCGTCTGCATCGGGAGGGTGATGTCGCCGCTCCTGCTGAACGAGTCCCAGAAAGGAAGCGAGTCACCCGCCGCATCGAAACTCGGCAGGACGAGTTTCGATCCCGCAGGCGCGGATGCATCGGTCACACACAGCGCATATGTGCCGAGCTCATTCTGCGGCTGCGCTGGAGCGCCCGCTTTGGAGAAGAGCAGGCCATGGACGCCGGGCGCGGCGAGGGGCTGCGCCGTGTTGCCGGTGAGATCCGATATTGCATTACTTCCATCGCCACCCCAACCCGCCAGGTTCGGCCAGGCGACCAGCAATACCGCCCTGGCAGGCTTATTGCCGGGATTGGTGATAGTGAAGCGAAGACAGGCGACGGGCAGCGACGAATCGTCGATATTATGCGGAATCAAAGGGGACCAGGCCAGCAGCTTGACGTTGACCGGCAAGGCGGCGTCGCGATAAGTTATCTCCGCCGTGGGGAACCAGCCGGCGTAGTCGATATTGTCGATGTTCCGCACACCGGCATATTCCGATTCACCGGTCAGGCGAAGCATGCGCGCCGCGCGCCGGTCGCCGCACTCGGCGTAAATAGCCGCGAACGCACCCTTCAACCGGCCGGTCTGGCGATCCTGGTTATGATTGCCGGTGTAATAGCCGAATGCGCCGTCGGTGAGTATCTCCAGTTTACCGCACCCGAGACCGCCGAGCGGCACCCCGGATCCCCAGCGCTCGTTGCTGATGATTCCGGTATCGACATCCAAACCGGCGGCGATAACAGGCGCCAGGAAGATGAGGCAGAGGAAAGATACAGGTAATCGCATCAACATTACCTTTCCCAGACACGCCCGGAAGGATTAATGCGGCGCCAGCAGCGTGAAAGGCCGCCAGGGCAGGTTGCGCAGGATGCCGAAGGCGATGATGATGGCGGTGATAGTCCAGGCAAGGCGTGGTGAATATAACAGCGCTTTGTATGGCGTTCCGCGCCGCGCGTGCCTGGTTTGCGAAACCATGCCCGCGATCAGCAGCGGGAGGACGGAGACGGCAAGCGCGTTCATGCGCAGCGCGGCGAGCAGGTGGCCGTGGGTGAGCGCGTGGTAGGCGCGAGTAGAGCCGCAGCCCGGGCAATAAAGGCCGGTAAGCAGGTTGAACTGGCACCCCGGCAGCCAGGAGGTTTTGCCGGGCGTCGCCAGGAAGGCCGCCAGCAGCAGTCCGGCGAGGACAAATAGTGGAAGCCAGGGCTGCAGCAACCGCCAGGCCCGCGCCGGCAGTCGGAAGCCGCGATTGTTCGTCTCGGCGATCGATAGAAAAGAGTCGCTCATGGCGTTGACATCGTTGACCATCGCCCAACACCGAAGAGAAACACAATGATGATGTAGGCCAGTATACCAAGGCCGCCAAGAACCATCCCGATGATGTTAAGGTTTCTGGCCATGTCCGAAGCGTTCTTCGCGCCGGCAAAGTCGCCGGCGGCCAGCCTGGTATTTACTTCGCTGGATTTGACGATGGCGATGATGCCCGGAATAAGGCAGCAGCAGACGGTGGTGATGATCGACCAGACAAGGTAATTGGAGATTTGCGGCTGGAATCCCATCGGTGCGCCCGAATAGGCCTGTGGCGGAGGTGGCGCCGGCTGACCCGGCGGCGGGGGAGGCGGAGTGGCTTGCACCGGCGGCGGGGGAGGCGGCTGGCCAGGCGGTGGAGGAGGCGGAGTTTCCTGCCGCGACAACGGCGTTCCGCATTCCGCGCAGTTACGCGCATCGTCCGGATTATCTGCGCCACACTTTTTGCAAATCATCGTGTAAGCCTCCTTTCAGGCATCGTCTGTATTATTAGCCGCAAAGGCGATTTTTCCTTTAAAATCGGGGCAATCATTTTTACTTCCTTCCTTCTCAAGCAACCGATTGACAGATGTTCGCCCGGTGTTATAATACAATCGTTGATATTATAGTATATTGCAATCGTTAATCCGATACGCAACCGATAATCGAAACTAAGAACCGAACTCCGAACTACAAACTGTTACTCGGAACCAGGAATTTGGAACTCTCAACTTCTCCTGGGGGGAGATTTTAATGACAACACGATTACTGATCCTGCTGCCGGTGGCGGCCATGCTCTTTATCGCGGGATGTGGGAACGGCGGCGGCGGCGGCGCGCTGAAACCGATCTTGCCGCAGATTCCTTCTACCTCGGTTGGCCAGTTCGACAGCCTGGCGCAGTCTCCGTATGGCGATGACTCGCTGCCGGAAGATTTGCTGGATAATGTCGCCGACAGTTATTCCTTTGCCTCCGGCGTCTTCGCGAGCTGGGCGCTGATTTTCAGCAAATGCGTCGATTATGCCACGCTGGCGAAGGAACCCACCACGCAATTTTTCAACTTGAAGAACGATTTCATCGACCTGGCGCTGGCCTGTAACCGGCTGAGTTCAGCGTTGAAGGCGCGGGATTCCTCCACCGGAGAGTCGATGGCCGAATCGCTGGCCGACGAGCTGCGGCAACTGGCGGATCGTTTGCAAGGGTACGGTTTACCATCGGTGGCCGCCAAATTGAACGAATCCGCCGACCAGGCCGACGCGCTGGCCGCCAGCATCGGCGAAGGCTTAACGGACCTGGAAGACCAGCTCGGGGTGCTCGCCGCCGACCAGGCCTTCCGGCAGTCGCTGCTGGCGCTGGTGGACGAGATCAACGCGCAGGGTGCGGGCCGCATGGCGACATCCGAAGATGAGCGGGGGCGGGCGACGGGCCTCTATTACTACATCGTCACCACGAAATACCAGGAAATCGTCTCGACGCCGGTGAGCGCCACCCCGTGGGGACAGGTATCGCCGTTTTTCTACCGCCGTACCGTGACGGTGAACCGGACGATCACCACCGTGGAGACGGAAACCAGCTACGCGACTTTATTCAACGCCATCTGGAACAACGACGGCTTCAATTTCCACGAGATTTCGCGCTCGGTGAGCCAGCAGCAGCAAACCTACACGGAATACTACTTCAGCTTCAATACCCCTCCGAGCAACGCCCTGCCGCCGCCCTTTACCCATACCACCATCGTATCCCGGCGCATCAGAAGCGAGAATACCACCGGGGCGATCGGCGGAGGATAGTGTTATTTAGTGGCGAGTGGCGAGTGACTCGCCACTCGCCACTCACCACTCACCACTCACCACTCGCCACTCACCACTCGCCACTCACCACTCTCCACTCACCACTCACCACTCACCACTCTCCACTCACCACTCTCCCCTCGTCAAATAATCCGGCAGCAGGCGGTTACGGTCGAGGACGGTCTCGATGAGGTCGATACCGAGTGGGAGCTCGTTGGCGGTGGTGACGGCGAGCGCCAGGTCGTTGCTGCCGCGGCTGGTGAGCACGCTGCGCAGGCGGTAATTCAGGTAATCGGGGGTGCGCAGGCGGAGAGAGGAGGGGCGCAACGGCTGGCGGGAGGGGCTGAGCGGGATGGCGGCGCGGGCTTCCAGGATATCCGCGCGGTCGGTGTCGCGGTAGCCGATGCCGATCTGCAGATTGCCGAAGAAGCGCAGTAGATCGACGCCGGCTCCCCGGTCGCCATCGACGAACTGGCCGCCGAACAGCCGCGCGCCGGCCTGCAGCTCGGGGAAGACGCGCCAGTATTCGCCGACCAGGTAGGTTTGCCGGCCATCTTCGCCGTCGCGCTGGAGGGTAGCCGCCGTCCCGTGCAACATTCCCCGGCTGCCCGCCGGCATCGCCGCCTCCAGCGCGACGCCGTCGGTATCGGGCAGGAAGCGCCCTGCCACCCCCTGCGCGATGACCTTCGGGGCGG